>Ga0308163_10000109_pt1 | contig 247708 bp, 228 predicted proteins | sample PhyTR1_FD_201037 | JGI IMG/M metagenome (GOLD analysis project Ga0308163, IMG submission 201037) | Phyllosphere microbial communities from UC Gill Tract Community Farm, Albany, California, United States - DLSLT.R1 | ecosystem: Host-associated > Plants > Phyllosphere > Unclassified | place...
TAGTAAGCCGGTGCATGAATCCGGTGGTTACAGCAGTCTTCGGTGGAGCGGTAGTTCAGTCGGTTAGAATACCTGCCTGTCACGCAGGGGGTCGCGGGTTCGAGTCCCGTCCGTTCCGCCACTTATTTAAAGCCCTGAGCTAACGCTCAGGGCTTTTTTGTTGCCTGTGGTTTGACTATTCCTTATTAAATCTCGGTTGTGAATCATAGTAAACAAGATTACCCGGCACGTTCAATGCCGAGTTGGGGATGTTGGGTCCCTGCAAATCGCTTATCGTTCCAGCGGACTTTGTTTTACGTGCTCACTTAGAAAGTCGATAAAGGCGCGAATACGAGTACTTACCGCTCGGTCACTGTAATATACCGCACTGAATGGCATCTCAACCGGCAGACGCTTGTCTGGCAATATCTCAACAAGATCACCCTTCTCTAACTCTTTGTTAATCATATAATCTGATAAACAAGCAATACCGTTGCCGCTGAGGCAAAGTTGTTTTAACGTCTCTCCACTATTAGAAGATAACCCGCTAATAATCTCATGTGGTTGTCCGTCGCTACCGGCGATAGGCCAGGTATTCAGCGATACAGGCTCAGTAAAGCCAAGGCATACATGGCGTTTAAGATCGTTCACGTTAGTGGGATTCCCGTAACGAGCAATATAGCCGGGTGAGGCAATCATTTTTCGGTAGCTAGTAAACAGAGGCCGTGCGCGCAGGCTTGAGTCAGTCAGTGTACCAGCGCGAATCGCGACATCTACTTTACGTTCAATCAGGTTGATAAACGTCTCAGACGAAACAAGCGACAGCGACACTTCCGGGTAACGCTCACGGAAAGGTTTTACTAGCGGCAGCAAAAAGTGCAAGACGACAGGCGTGGCAGCATCGATCCTCAGTAGTCCTCGAGGTGTGCTCCTGGTTTCGATAATTTCTGTTTCAGCGGCGGCCATCTCCTGCAAGATGGATTGAACGCGTCGAAAGTATCGCTCACCTTCTTCCGTCAGGCTCAGTTGTCGCGTGGTGCGATTTAATAAACTCACCCCCAGTTTCATTTCCAGCTTTTTTACCGAACGACTAATAGCTGAATTAGCCTGCCCCAGTTGCACCGCTGCCCGACTGAAACTCCCGCTTTCTACCACCGCCACAAAGATAACCAGCTCTTCTGACGTTGCTTTCATTGTTGCACCATCCGCAAAATTTCATTGGTGTTATGACTATTTTTGATAGTAATACACTCACGTCCGCTTCATGTCACCATGATCCGTAAACTTCACTGAGTATCTGCATAATGACTCTCCTAAAAATGAAGACCCATTCGACAATTACGCATTACATGCCCCGAATTGATGAACTCTAGTAAGCGCTTGCTTACAAAATCAGAGACAGGTTTATGAGTAATTGCGTTGAAAGTATGAGCTAAAGTCCCTATAACATTAGAACCACCCGTATTTCGGGCGGGTCCATGTAATAGAGGTCGTTTCTAAAAGTGCGAAAAAATACCTATGCTATGCGCTATATCGCCGGACAACCCGCGGAGAGAATTTTGCCTCCGGGATCCTTTGCGAGCATTGGTCAGGCATTGCCCGCTGGTGCGCCGTTAAGCAGCGATGAAAAAATCCGCGTACTGGTATGGAATATTTTTAAGCAACAGCGCGCCGAATGGTTATCCGTTCTGAAGAATTTTGGGAAAGATGCGCATCTGGTCTTATTACAAGAGGCACAGACCACACCTGAATTAGTCCGTTTTGCGACGACCAACTATCTGGCCGCCGATCAGGTTCCCGCATTTGTCTTGCCTCAGCATCCTTCTGGTGTCATGACACTCTCGGCTGCACACCCAGTCTATTGTTGTCCACTTCGCGAACGTGAACCCATTTTGCGCCTGGCTAAATCGGCCTTGGTCACGGTCTATCCTTTGCCGGATACCCGGTTACTGATGGTCGTGAATATTCATGCTGTGAATTTTAGTCTGGGTGTTGATGTTTACAGTAAACAGTTACTTCCGATTGGCGATCAGATAGCGCATCACAGTGGACCAATTATTATGGCGGGCGATTTCAATGCCTGGAGTCGACCGCGGATGAATGCCCTGTATCGCTTTGCGCGTGAAATGTCGCTGCGTGAAGTTCGCTTTACCGATGACCAGCGCCGTAAAGCGTTTGGACGTCCACTTGATTTTGTTTTTTATCGAGGCCTGAACGTACACGAAGCTTCCGTGTTGGTCACCCGTGCCTCCGATCACAATCCTCTACTCGTTGAATTCAGTCCCGGCAAACCTGATAAGTAATGGTGCGTCAGGTCTGCCGTCGGGCAGGCCTACGGAGGTGCTGCCCTTTATTTTTCAAACAAAAGGACAGTACGATGACAACACAATCCCATCATGACAACGTAGAAAAACAGTTTGGCTCGCAGGCTAAGGCCTATCTGACCAGTGCCGTACATGCATCCGGCAACGATCTGGTGCGTCTCGGCGAACGTTTGGCCGCATTTCCCCAGGCTCATGTTCTCGATTTAGGTTGCGGGGCAGGGCACGCGAGCTTTGTTGCTGCGCAACACGTTGCGAAAGTGACAGCATATGACTTATCCAGCCAAATGCTTGAAGTCGTCAGTCAGGCGGCAAAAGACAAAGGCCTGAATAACATAACAACACAGCAGGGGTATGCCGAATCGCTGCCTTTTAACGATGAGTCATTTGATACTGTCATCAGCCGCTATTCTGCTCACCACTGGCACGATGTCGGCCTGGCGTTACGCGAAATCAAACGTGTGCTGAAGCCCGGCGGTATTTTTATCATCATGGATATTATGTCCCCTGGACACCCAGTACGTGACGTTTGGCTCCAGACTGTTGAAGCCTTGCGTGACACTTCGCATGTACGCAACTATTCCAGCGGCGAGTGGTTTTCAATGATGACAGAGGCGGGATTAATTTCACGATCGTTGGTGACTGACCGTTTGCCTCTTGAGTTCACCTCCTGGATAGCACGTATGCGCACACCTGAGGCGTTAAGCCAGGCGATTAGGTTGTATCAGGAAAGTGCTTCTGCGGACGTGAGAGCGTACTTTGAGCTTCAGGAGGACGGTTCGTTCACCAGCGATACGATCCTGGCCGAGGCACATAAAGCGGGATAAACAAAAAAGGCACCGGGGGAATCGGTGCCTTTTCATTAAGGATCGAGCTATCAGGAGTCTGGCGTTGCGCTATTTTTCACAAACAGCGTCAACTGATCGCCTGGTTGCAAATTGCCGGTATCATCGTTCCAGCGCATCACATCTTTGATATTCACGCCGTGAGTTTTCGCGATACTCGACAGCGAATCGCCTTTGCGTACGCGATAAGTAATGCTATCGCTGTTACGGGCAAGACGCTGTGCACTGCTACCTGCACCAACCGTCAGATTCTGACCCACTTTCAGACTAGAACCGCGCAGATTATTCCACTGCTGCAGATCTTTAGTGTTCACGCCAAGACGTGAAGCGATGCCTGAAAGCGTATCGCCAGATCTAACCTTGTAGCTACGACTCGTCACAGAGGAAACGTCAGCGATCAGCGTAGACTGAACGGCTGCAATTTCACCTGAGGCTAAAGACTCGCGTAATTGCTCAGCATGCTTCTGCGGAACAAGAACGTACTGTGGCCCATTTGCGCCAAGTGTGGAGCCTTTAATGCCTGCATTGAAGGTCTTAAGCTTCTTAACCGGGATTCCCGTCATATCAGCAACCTGTTTCATATCAACCGGGCTGCTGAGGCTAACTCTGGCCAACGCACGACTTTCATCGGACGTAGGCAGTTGTACGCCATAACGTTTACTGTTTTTGAGAATATCGCTCAAAGCCAGCATTTTCGGTACGTAAAGCTTGGTTTCCTGAGGCAATGAGAGAGACCAAAAATCGGTGGGTTTACCACGAGCTTTGTTCGCTTTCATTGCCTTCAGTACACGACCTTCACCGCTGTTATACGCAGCGACTGTGAGTAACCAGTCACCGTCAAACATCTTATTCAGACGTTGCATCATGTCGAGAGCGGCAGTCGTTGAAGCGACTACATCACGACGCGCATCGTAGCTGCGGGTCTGTTTCAATCCATAATTGCGCCCAGTGCTCGGAATGATCTGCCAAATGCCTGCGGCATTGGCGCCAGACGTCGCGTGCGGGTCAAAAGCGCTCTCCACTATGGGTAGTAGTACCAGTTCCATAGGCATGTTACGTTTCTTAACTTGCCCTGCTATCCAGTACATATACGGCTCTGCCCGTAAAGTTACATCGTGGAGATAGCTCTTATTTCTCAAATACTTTTGTTTCTGATCGCGAATCCGGTTGTTTTCCGGAATTCCCATCTTCAGCTCGTCGCTAATAGAGGCCCACAAGTCCTGATCCTGCGCAAATGATGTCCCATCGTCCATCCATCGCGCCTGACTTGTAAACTTCCCTGCTTCCCCTTGACCAGCTGCAGAAAGGCTCTGTGCGTGCTGCTGAACGTTACCAGTATTCTGAGAAGACTGGCACCCAGCGAGCAGGACAGAGGCGAGTAATATCGCTTTTGCCTTCATGTGTGTGTCAATAGTTGCTTAAAAGACGAGCGATGATAACGGCGAAATTTTGAAAAGGCAACCCGCAATTGTTAGAAGTTATCTTTCTTTGACCGTAACCATGCAAAACGTTGTTCAGGTTGTTGCAATTTTGTTTCTTGGTTAATTTTGTTAATTAAATCAATATCATCAGTTCTTAAAAATAAATTTATTTTCCGCTCATTTTTGAGAATTACAGGCAATGTACTTAGTTTTTTTGCCCGTAACTCCTTCACTTTGTGGTAATAATCCTGAATCGCACGATCCTCAGGAAGAATACTCACCGCAAACTTCATATTCGCTAATGTATACTCATGCGCGCAACAAATGATGGTTTCTTCAGGTAGTGCATTAACCTTTTGGAAAGATTGATACATTTGCTCAGGTGTTCCTTCAAAAAGCCGTCCGCAACCGCCAGAAAACAGCGTGTCCCCACAAAAAAGATAAGGGAAACTGTAGAAACAAATGTGTCCGGAAGTGTGACCCGGTGTAGCAAATACAGAAAATTCCCACTCAAGTATGAGGACATTTTCCCCGTCTTCGACTACGCGTGTTGTGCCTTTATTTTGCGTCTCCGGAGGTCCATACACTTCCAGATGAGGGTACTTTGTGCGCAGGGCAGGTACGCCGCCAACATGATCGTTATGATGATGAGTCAGTAAAATGGCCTCCGGCTGCCAGCCATTTTCTTCAATCGCTTTCAGCACTGGAGCCGCTTCACCAGGATCGACAATAATGCAGCGAGCCTTATCGTCCGCTAAAACCCAGATGTAGTTGTCCTGAAATGCGGGAATACTGATAAGATTCATAAATTACCTCTCATAACCTAGCGAGTGTTTTGATGAAGCCGGCAAGGATACCTCAGATTGTCTCTACACCAGAACATTGGGCACAGTTGCCTAAGGGTGAATATTTTCGTGACGCGCTTGAGCGTCAGCTCAAGCCCTGGCTCGCAAAAATGTATGGTTTTCACCTGCTCAAGATTGGCAATCTCAGCGCGGAAATCAATACCGAAAGCTGCGCTATCTCCCATCAGGTGAATGTTTCGCTCGCCGGGCAACCCATTCAGGTTAAAGCAGATCCGCTGCATTTACCCTTTGCTGAAAAATCCGTTGACGCCTGCCTGCTGGCAAATACACTGCCGTGGTGTGGCGATCCGCATCGTCTTTTGCGAGAAGCCGACCGCGTATTAATTGATGATGGATGGCTGATATTGAGCGGTTTTAACCCGATGAGCCTGATGGGGCTGCGCAAACTGGTCCCCGTCTTACGTCGAAAATCGCCGTACAACAGCCGGATGTTTACCTTCACCCGGCAGCTTGACTGGCTCTCGTTACTGAATTTTGAAGTCATGCATTACAGCGGTTTTCAGGTATTACCCTGGACGCAAGAGGGAGGGAAAATGCTAACAACACACTTTCCGGCGCTGGGCTGCATGCAGCTTATTGTCGCGCGTAAGCGGACCATTCCCCTTACGCTTAATCCGATGAAACAGAGCAAAGCAAAATCCCAGATTCGTCAGGCCGTGGGCGCAACGCGACATTTTCGTAAACCGTAATCAGGAACCCGGCTGATAACCCACGTCTTCCTGAATGGGATTCATCGCTGCTGCGCGCGCAAGTTCGTCGCAGCGTTCGTTTTCCGGGTGTCCCGCATGGCCTTTTACCCATTCCCATTTAATGGTGTGATGGCTTAACGCCGCATCAAGACGCTTCCAGAGATCTACATTTTTGACCGGTTTCTTATCTGCGGTTTTCCATCCGCGCTTTTTCCAGTTATGAATCCACTGCGTAATTCCCTGACGAACATATTGGCTGTCGGTGCTGATGACCACATCGCAATCTTCTTTTAACGCTTCCAGCGCGACGATGGCTGCCATTAGCTCCATGCGATTATTGGTGGTCAGGTGATAACCTTCATTAAAGGTTTTTTCATGTCCGCGATAGCGCAAAATAGCACCGTAGCCGCCAGGCCCCGGATTGCCGAGGCAAGATCCATCGGTGAAAATTTCTACCTGCTTAGTCATCTCTGGTAGACTTCCTGTATTTGAAACGATCAGTAAAACGACGAGTCTGACATAAATGACTGATATGAGCACTGCAATTACACGACAGATCGTTCTCGATACTGAAACCACCGGTATGAACCAGATTGGCGCGCACTACGAAGGGCACAAGATCATTGAGATCGGTGCCGTTGAGGTAATTAACCGTCGTCTGACTGGCAGAAATTTCCATGTGTATCTCAAGCCCGATCGGCTGGTGGATCCAGAAGCCTTTGGTGTTCACGGTATTGCCGATGAATTCTTGATAGACAAACCCACGTTTGCGGACGTAGCGGATGAGTTTATCGAGTACATCAATGGGGCAGAACTTGTCATCCATAACGCCTCGTTCGATATCGGCTTTATGGATTATGAATTCAGCAAGCTCAACCGCGACATCCCGAAAACGAACACCTTCTGCAAGGTGACCGACAGCCTGGCGCTGGCCAGAAAAATGTATCCGGGCAAACGTAACAGCCTTGATGCGCTCTGCTCGCGTTATGAAATAGACAATAGCAAACGAACGCTGCATGGCGCATTGCTCGATGCCCAGATTCTGGCTGATGTTTATCTGCTCATGACGGGCGGCCAGACGTCGATGGCCTTCAGCACTGAAAGCGATTCTCAGCAGCAGGCCAACGGCGGAATTCAACGCGTTGTGCGACAAGATAGCCGACTACGCGTTATTTTAGCCAGTGAAGAAGAGCTGGCAGCGCATGAGTCGCGTCTCGATATCGTCCAGAAGAAAGGCGGAAGCTGCCTGTGGCGGGCATAAATCAGGTTTAATGCGCGGAAACTCTCCGCACGGGTGATTTTTGCAGCAACTGATTCAAATATTGAGAAAAAGCGTTGACGGGATCGAAGGCAAACCGTAATATTCGCCTCGTTCCCACGGGAACAATGCGGAGCGGTAGTTCAGTCGGTTAGAATACCTGCCTGTCACGCAGGGGGTCGCGGGTTCGAGTCCCGTCCGTTCCGCCACATTAGAAAGCCTGAATCAGAAATGATTCAGGCTTTCGTCATTTCAGCCCCCACACGTTTCTTATCTCCCTCATTTTTTGTTAACCAAAAGTTAATGATAATGGTGCAATTAATTAACAATTGCGCGATTTCAGTGCGCCATTCGCACCTTTTTTGTGCAATTATGTGTGCTAATTCATTTGTAAACATGACTTTTTGTAACTGCCTTGTAAAAAATAATCCTCCGATAATCATTAGCTTACTCACTGTTTCCCAGAAAGTTCCTGAACCAATCGGTTATTGGTTCGTTAATTGCTTAATCATACAGGCGATAAGTACTTATCTATATCAATAGCTTATCGTTAATAACTATAAAGCAATGATGAAAGCAGGCGAACCATTATGGAAAAAGCGTCACGGTTTCTGGCAAATTCCAGCACTGCGCTTGAGCAGTTGCGTGGTCTCATCCATCAGCACGAGTCAACACCAGGCATTCCGCTGCCCACTGAACGTGAATTGGCGGAAACACTCAGCGTAGGGCGACGTGAAATTCGTCGTGCGCTGGACGTGCTGGAAGAGGAGGGGCGCATCTGGCGCAAGCAGGGCAAAGGGACCTTTATTGGCCCGGCTGCACCTGTTGAACCGCTGGCACTTCAGGGTTTAGTGCAACAAACCAATTTGCTGGAAGTCATGGAAGCCCGTCTGCAGCTCGAACCGGGCCTGGCCCGGCTTGCGGCACTGCGTGCCACCAGGGAAAACCTCGCGCTCATGCAGCGCATGCTGGAACGCATCAATAAGGTCAGTCCGGATGACCGCGATCTTAACGAGCTCTGGGACAGCGCATTTCACCGCGCCATCGCTGAGGCCGCCGGAAATCGCCTGATGCTGGGACTGTTCGACGCCATTGATGCCGTCCGCCGCGATCCCGGCTGGCAGCATTTACGCGAGCTTGCCCGAACGCCGGAGCGCGTCGACAGCTACAACGACCATCACGACAACATCATGACGGCGATAATCAATCGCCAGCCCAATGAAGCCGCCGCCGCCATGCGCGAACACTTGCTCAGCCTGCAAACCGCCCTGATTCAGGCCATCAACCTTGAGGATGATTCCCTGTTATGACGACGATCCCTTTTAAGGAGGCCGCGCCGGTCCTTCGCCTGCACAATCTCAACGTGAAATTTGCCGGCTCACCGGTCAGCGTGCTCGATGGTATTTCCCTGACCGTCAAATCGGGTGAAACCCTGGCGCTGGTGGGCGAATCCGGGTGCGGAAAAAGCATCACCTCTCTGGCGCTGATGGGGCTACTGCCAGCCAGCGCGCAAATCGTAAGTGGAGAAATGCAGTTCCGCCGCCACGATCTGCGCAAGCTCTCACCCCGGGAATACGCCGATCTGCGCGGGAGCGAACTGGCGATGATTTTCCAGGAACCCATGACCTCGCTGAATCCTGCCTTCACTCTGGGCGATCAGCTCAGCGAAGCGGTTATCCGCCATCAGAAAATGTCCCCTTCAGATGCCATGGCAGTGGCGCTACAAATTCTGGAAAAAGTGCACATCCCTGCGCCAGAAATGCGTCTGAAATCGTACCCCCATCAGCTTTCGGGCGGGATGCGTCAGCGCGTGATGATTGCGATGGCGCTTATCAATCACCCGCGTCTGCTCATCGCCGACGAACCGACGACCGCACTGGATGTCACCATTCAGGCGCAAATTTTGAGCCTGCTGAATACCCTGAAAGCGGAAACCGGCACTGCAGTATTAATGATCACTCACGATCTGGGTGTCGTCGCAGAAGTCGCGCAGCAGGTGGCGGTGATGTATGCCGGACAGGTAGTAGAGCAGGGCAGCGTCGAGGCGATATTTGCCGATCCACAGCATCCTTACACCATTGGTTTGATGGGATCCATTCCGTCACTCGGCGCGCGTAAAGGCCAGCTTTCCACCATTCCAGGTGCCGTACCGCTGCCGGAATTTATGCCAAAAGGCTGTCGTTTCGCCACTCGCTGTCCGTTCGCGCAAACCCGCTGTCACGATGAAAAACCTGTGCTGAAAACCCTGGGCGCGGGGCATCAGGTCGCCTGTTTCCGCGTCCCTCTTGAGCAACATATCGCGCTGGGAGAAATCGCATGACCGTACCCATTCTTGAAGCTCGCGATCTGAGCAAACTCTTTCCCGGCCCGAAAAAGCTCTTCGCGCCCGCGAAATTTGTGACGGCGGTCGACAGGGTTTCGCTCTCGGTCATGCCGGGCGAAACGCTGGCTATCGTCGGTGAGTCCGGTTCCGGGAAGTCCACCCTTGGACGCTTGCTCCTGCGTTTACTCGCGGCCAGCGAAGGCCGCGTTTTTTATCAGGGCGAAGAGATCACCCATGCTTCAGGTTCGCGTCTGAACCAGCTGCGCCGTGAGTTGCAAATCATCTTTCAGGATCCCTTTGCCTCGCTGAATCCGCGCATGACGGTGGAGCAAATCGTCGGTGAGCCGTTGTGGCTGCATCAGAACATGAAAAAAGCCGACCGCCAGTATCGCGTGGCGGAACTGCTCAAAACCGTCGGATTACCCGCCGCCTGGGCCGGGCGTTATCCCCATGAGTTTTCCGGTGGCCAGCGCCAGCGCATCGGCATTGCGCGTGCGCTCGCGTCAGGGCCAAAGCTGTTGCTCGGCGATGAGCCTGTGTCGGCGCTGGATGTTTCCGTGCAGGCTCAGGTCGTGAATTTACTGGAAAGCCTAAAACACCAGTTGGGCCTGACGATGGTTATCGTGGCACACGGTCTGGCGGTGATCCGCCATATGAGTGACCGCGTGGCGGTCATGTACCTCGGGCAAATCGTTGAGCTGGCAACCGTCGATGAAATTTTTGACGCACCGCTACACCCATACACTCAGGCACTGATTGCTTCCGCACCGCAAATGCAGCCGGGCGCGCAGCGCACTACGCCGCTATTACAAGGCGATTTGCCGAACCCGGCAAACCCGCCAACCGGGTGTCGATTCCACACCCGCTGTCCTTATGTCACGGATGAATGTCGCCAGGTAGAACCTATCGATCAGGTTCTGGAAGGCGGACGTCAGGTCGCCTGTCACCGCTGGCAGGAGATCAATCGCGATCGCAGTGTTATCCAGATAGCACCGCCATCTGCAGCCTTTTTGCGCCGCCGCGCGCTGTTCGAACATGCGGCAACTCACTCGTCTCTTCCAGCAAGGAACTCATGATAATGACAATGCGTAATTCTCTTTTGACCGTACTGGGAAGTGTAATGTTGCTTGGCGCGGCCGTTCCCGCGCACTCAGAAAGCGTCCTGCGAATCGGCCTGGGTGCTGACCCGGATATGCTCGATCCACATCTGGCGCGCACCTACTATGGCCGCTTCGTGTTTGCCTCTTTGTGCGACAGGCTGGTGGACGTGGATGAAAATCTGAAAGTGGTGCCTGGCCTGGCGAAAGACTGGTCATGGAGCGATGACAACAAAACCCTGACCATGAATTTGCGTGAAGGCGTAACCTTCCACGATGGCGAAAAGTTTGATGCGAAAGCCGCGAAATACAATCTTGACCGAGCGTTAACGCTGAAAGGCTCGCTACGTAAAAGCGAAATTTCGTCTATCGAATCCGTGGAAGTGAAAAGCCCAACCCAAATTGCGATTCACCTGAAAGCGCCAGACGCCGCGCTGCTGATGCAGCTAACCGACCGCGCAGGGGCGATGATGGCACCAGAAGCGGCAGCGAAGCCTGATTTTTCCGCGCATCCGGTGTGCTCCGGGCCCTACAAATTCGATAGCCGTGTTTCGCAGGATCGCATCGTTCTGAGTCGTTTCGACAATTACTGGAATAAAGGCGCGTATCACTTCGACAAAATCATCTATCTGCCGATACCGGATGCCTCGGTGCGCCTGGCGAACCTGCGCGCGGGCGATCTGGATCTGACCGAAGGCGTGGCGGCAAGTGACGTCAAAACGGTCGAAGCGGACAGCAAGCTGGCGCTGGCAAAAGTCACCGGGCTGGGATACCAGGGCATCACGTTTAACATCAACAACGGCAAAGTCCCGGCGAACGATCCGTTCAAAGACGCCCGCGTACGTGAGGCGTTCTCGTTGGCGATTGACCGCGACGCGCTGAATCAGGTGGTGTTTGAAGGGCTGTATACCCCGGCAAACCAGGCGTTCTCACCGGTCAGCCCCTACCACGTGAACGTGCCCGTCCCGGCGCGCGACGTTGAAAAATCAAAATCACTGCTGAAAGCCGCAGGCATTAACGCTCCGCTTAATGTGAATCTGCTGGTGCCGAACAACCCAACCTCGCAGCAGGTGGGCCAGGTCTTACAGGCGATGGTGGCGGAAGCAGGCTTTAATCTGAATCTGCAAATGACTGAATTCGCTACGCTGCTGGATCGTCAGCAAAGCGGCGACTATCAGCTGAGTTTCTCCGGCTGGTCTGGTCGCCCGGATCCGGACGGCAGCATCTACGGCTTTATTAACAGCAAAGGCAACCTCAACGACGGCCGTTACAGCAACGCGCAGGTGGATGAATGGCTGACTCAGGCTCGCCTGAATACCGATCCTGCGGCGCGCCAGCCGTTGTACGACAAGGTGGTCAAACAGCTGCAAACGGATATGCCGATCGCTTACCTCTATATTGAGCCGCGTATTTTCGGCCTGAATAAAAGCGTGCAGGGCTTCAAACCGTATCCGGATGGCATCGTGCGTCTGGCGGGCTTAACGCTTGCGAAGTAACGAGGGTGTGAGGAGAAACCATGCTGGAACTGATTTGTAAACGCCTGCTGCTGGCGATCCCAACGTTACTGCTGGTCAGCATGATGGTTTTCGGGCTGCAAAAATTGCTGCCCGGCGATCCGCTCATCGCCATGGCGGGGGAAGAGCGTGACCCGGCGGTCATCGCTCAACTGCGTGCGGAACTGAACCTGGATGCGCCGCTGCCGGTGCAGTATTTCGACTGGCTGACACGCGCGTTGCAGGGCGATCTTGGTGTCTCCTTACGCACTCATGAACCCGTGACGCAGCTGATCGCCAGCAAACTCCCGGTCACGATGGAGCTGTCATTGCTGGCGATGATCATCGCGCTGGTGTTTGGTATCGGCATGGGGATCCTCGCGGCGGTCAACAAAAATACCTGGGTCGATCACGGGGCAAACTTTGTGGCGATCTCCGGGATCTCGATACCGCACTTTTGGCTGGGGATCTTGTTGATCCTGGTGTTCTCAGTCAATTTGCAGTGGCTCCCCGCCTCAGGCTATGTGCCGTTCAGCGAGGATCCGCTGCAAAACCTGCGCACGCTGTTACTGCCCGCGTCCGTACTCGGAACCGGGCTTGCGGCAACGCTGATGCGTCACACGCGTGCGTCGATGATTGCGGTGCTGAAAGCGGATTACATTCGTACGGCGCGCGCTAAAGGGCTGCTGCCGAACGCGGTGATCCTCAAGCACGCCTTTCGTAATGCGCTGGTGCCGGTTATCACGCTCACCACGCTGCTGTTCGGCGAATTGTTGGGCGGAGCGGTGCTGACTGAGCAGGTCTTCACGATCCCCGGCTTTGGCAAAATGATTGTCGATTCGGTGTTCAACCGTGATTACGCGGTGGTGCAGGGGGTGGTGCTGATCGTCGCAATAGGTTTCCTGCTACTGAACCTGCTGGCTGACGTGCTTTACGTTCTCATCAACCCGAAAATGCGAGGCTAATCATGGCGGAAATGACCACTCAAACCGTTGCGCCCGTGCTGCCGCGCGCGCAAAACCGGGTGCTGAAGAAATTCCTCGCCAATAAAAGCGCGGTGATTGGCGCCGTCGTGGTCGGCATCTTTGTGCTGATTGCACTCCTGGCGCCGTGGCTCGCGCCGTTCGATCCGGTCAAAGCCAACTTTCTGGCGGTGCGCAAACCGCCGTCTGAACTGTTCTGGTTTGGCACCGACGAACTGGGGCGCGACATTCTCTCACGTATTGTCTGGGGGGCGCGCACGTCGCTGATGGCGGGCTGTATGTCGGTGGTGATTGCGGTGGTGATCGGCGTGCCGTTGGGGCTGGTGGCCGGTTATTTCCAGGGGATCTGGGACGGCGTCATTTCGCGGTTTATCGAAGCGCTGCTGGCCTGTCCGTTCCTGATCATGGCGATCGCGCTGGGCGCATTTTTAGGGCCAAGCCTGACCAATGCGATGATCGCTATCGGTTTATCCGCCATGCCGATCTTTGCGCGATTGACGCGCGGTCAGGTGATCGCCATTCGCAACGAAGAGTACATCGACGGGGCACGTGCAATTGGCCTGCCGGATCGCTGGATCATCATCAAATACGTGCTGCCAAACGTGATGTCACCGATTCTGGTGCAGGCCACGCTGGCGATCGCTTCGGCGATTATCGCTGAAGCCAGTCTGTCGTTCCTCGGCCTGGGCCAACAGCCGCCAAACCCGTCGTGGGGCTCCATGCTCAACACGGCAAAAGGTTTCCTGGAACAATCCCCCTGGATGTCCATTTTTCCTGGCATCGCTATTTTCCTGGCGGTGCAGGGCTTTAATTTACTCGGCGACGGACTGCGCGATGCGCTCGACCCGCGCCACGACTAAGGAGTCATGATGACCAAAGCGCTTGATTTTACGACCGGTTATGCGTCACGACGCCCTCCGATGATGGGGCACAATGCGGTCGCCACCTCTCAACCGCTGGCGGCGCAGGCTGGGATGCGCATGCTGCAGCTCGGCGGCAATGCCGTTGACGCCGCGATTGCAACGGCCATGGCGCTCACCGTCGTTGAGCCGACCGGCAACGGAATGGGCAGCGATGCGTTTGCCATCGTCTGGGACGGTAAAAAACTGCACGGTTTGAACGCCTCAGGCCGTTCGCCAGCCAGCTGGCATGCGGATCTGTTTGCGGGCAAAACCGCCATGCCAGAGCTTGGCTGGGATGCGGTAACCGTACCCGGCGCGGTGTCTGGCTGGGTGGCGCTGGCAGAACGTTTCGGCACGCTGCCGATGACGACGCTGGCGCAACCGGCCATTGAATATGCACGCAACGGTTTTCCGGTTTCACCGCTGATTGGTCATCTGTGGCAGCGCGGCTATAACAAACTGAAGGATCAGCCGGGCTTTAGCGCCTGCTTTGCCCCAGAAGGCCGCGCCCCGCGCGTCGGCGAGATTTTCCGTAATCCGGCGCAGGCCAATTCCCTGGAGCTGATTGCCAAAACCAACGGTGAAGCGTTCTATCGTGGCGAGCTGGCGCAGAAAATTACCGCCTTTGCCAAAGAGCACGGCGCGCATTTGACGGCTGAGGATCTGGCGAATCATCGCGTCGATTGGGTTGAACTGCTGTCGCGTGATTTCGCGGGCGGCTCGGTACAAGAGTTACCGCCAAACGGTCAGGGGATTGCGACGCTGATTGCTCTCGGGATTCTGGAACAGTGCGGAATTGAGCGCCATCACCCGGATTCCGTGCAATCGCTGCATCTGTCAATCGAGGCGATGAAGCTGGCGCTGGCCGATCTGGATCGCTACGTGGCCGACGAAGAGCACATGGAGTTCGCGGCGAAAGCGTTGTTGACCGATGAGTATTTGGCATCGCGCGCGGCCCTGATTGACCACGATAAGGCGTCAGATTTCACCTACGGCGCGCCGACGCAAAGCGGGACGGTTTACCTTTCCGCGGCTGATTCCAGCGGCATGATGATCTCTTTTATTCAGTCGAACTTTATGGGCTTTGGCTCCGGCGTGGTTGTGCCGGATACCGGCATCAGCCTGCAAAACCGTGGCTGCGGTTTTGTGCTCGACCCCAAACACCCGAATGCGCTGGCGGGCGGCAAGCGTCCGTTCCACACCATCATTCCAGGCTTTGCGATGGATGGAGACGGTCAGCCGCTGATGTCATTTGGCGTGATGGGCGGCCCGATGCAGGCGCAAGGGCACATGCAAATGGCGCTGCGCATTATGCTGCACGGACAAAACCCGCAGGCGGCAATCGATGCGCCGCGCTGGCGCGTGGTGCAGGGCAGGGAAGTGATCGTCGAGTCGACATTTGATCGCAATACGATTGCGGCGCTGCGCGAGCGCGGGCATCAGATTGTGGTGGAAGATCCGTTGCAGGAATACAACTTCGGTGGTGCGCAGATCATTTACCGCATGCCGGAAGGGCATTATGTTGCGGCAACCGAGAGCCGCAAAGACGGACAGGCGTTAGTCAGCTAACGATTGATACACCCTTTCCCCTGTGGGGAGAGGGTGTATGTGAAGGGAAACTTCATCCAATACTGAACGGATCTGCATCCTGCCACGCAGGAAACTTCTCCCGATACTCTTTCAGCGCCGTCAGCGACAGCTCGGCGTCAATACGCGTCGCCTGATGCGCCTCCGCCGTCGCCAGAATTTCACCTTGTGGAGTCACCACCCGGCTGTCACCACGATAGTGGTGTCCGTTACCGTCCGTGCCGACGCGATTACAGCCGACGACATACGCCTGATTTTCAATTGCGCGCGCCACCAACAGAGCCTGCCAGTGCAGCGAGCGTGGTGCAGGCCAGTTGGCGACGTACAGCGCCAGATCGTAATCGTTGCGGTTGCGTGACCACACAGGGAAGCGCAGGTCGTAACACACCAGCGGCAAGATCCGCCAGCCGCGCCACTCAAATATCACCCGCTCGTGACCCGCTTCGTAATGATGATGTTCATCCGCCATGCGGAACAGGTGGCGTTTATCGTAAAAGTGCAGCGTACCGTCCGGCTCGACCAGCAGGAAGCGGTTAACGGGGCCGCGATCGGTTTGCAGCGCCGCGCTTCCCGCTACCAGGGCATTGGTTTGCTGAGCCTTGGCGTGCATCCAGGCGACCACGTCGTCCTGCGGCAGAGACTGTTTTGCCGCTTCCATGGCGAAGCCGGTCGTGAACATTTCTGGCAGAACAATCACATCGCGCCCGGAAATCTCTTCGAGCTGGCGATCAAAATGGCGCAGGTTGGCAGGGCCATCCATCCACACCAGGGGTTGTTGCAGTAGGGTAATCTTCAAACCAGGCACAATTCAGACTCCTCGTCAGACAGCATTTTGACACTGTAGCACGGGGCAAAGAGAAAATGTGGCAATAAAAAACCCCGCGCAGGGCGGGGTTAGTGGGAGCGTAGCGGGCTATGCCGCTTCAGATTTGCGGACCTGCTCCGGCAGCTTTACCGGCTTGGTCGCCAGCTCGTCGTGCTCGAAATCATCGACGTTGATACTGCGCAGACGGCTCTCTTCGGCTTTAATCAAAACGGCGGCTTCGGTGTGATCGATAATTCCACCCGCCAGCGCCTGTTCTGCCAGCACATCCAGACGTGTAAACGGCAGGTTTTTACCCAGCTGTTTGCAGATCTTCTGGTGGATTGGATCGGCAGCCATGACGTCCAGCAGCGCCGCTTCCAGCAGACCGACCGGATTGTGTTCACTTGGCGTCAGGTACTGACCGCGACCAATACGCGAGCGCGTCGCGCTTGGGACCTGGAGGATCTTCGCCACTTTGTGATCGAGCTTATCGGACGGGGCGAGATAGTGACGCCCGGTCGGGAAGATCACCACGCGCAGCGCGCCTGCAACGAGACGATTCGGGAAGTTCGCCAGCAGATCGTCAATCGCCTGTTCTGCTTTATACAGCGCATCCTGTACGCCCCAGTGCACCAGCGGCAGATCCGCTTCATGACGGCCTTCATCGTCGTAGCGTTTCAGCGTGGCAGACGCGAGGAACACCTGACTTAACACATCGCCGAGACGGGCAGAGATACGCTCGCGACGCTTCAGGCTACCACCCAGGACGGCCATCGACACGTCAGACAACAGCGCGAGGTTAGCGCTCAGACGGTTCAGGTGCTGGTAATAACGTTTGGTTGCATCGCCGGTTGGCGTGGCGCTGGTCAAACCGCGCGTCAGGCCGAGCCAGAAGCTGCGTACTTTGTTGCTGCCCACGTGGCCGATATGCTTGAACAACAGCTTATCGAAGGCGTTGACGTCGTTATTCTGCGCCGCCGCCATCTCTTCCAGCACATACGGATGGCAGCGAATCGCGCCCTGACCGAAGATCATCATGCTGCGGGTCAGAATGTTTGCCCCTTCAACGGTGATGGCAATCGGTGCGCCTTGATATCCACGCGCCAGGAAGTTGCTCTCGCCGAGCATAATGCCTTTGCCGCCCGCGATATCCATCGCATCAATAATTGACTGCTGTGCGCGGTGGGTACAGTGATATTTCACGATAGCCGACAGCACCGCCGGTTTTTCACCGAGCATGATGCCGTAAGTGATCAGCGACGCAGCGGCGTCCATCACGTAAGCGTTACCCGCGATACGTGCCAGTGGCTCTTCGATACCTTCCATCTTGCCGATAGAGATTTTGAACTGGCGGCGAATGTGCGCGTAGGCGCCGATACCCATCGCCACAGACTTCAGGCTGCCGGTAGAGTTTGACGGCAAGGTGATACCGCGACCGACCGACAGGCATTCCACCAGCATCCGCCAGCCCTGACCGGCCATGCTCGGACCCCCGATGATGTAATCAATCGGCACAAAGATGTCTTCGCCACGGGTTGGACCGTTCTGGAACGGGACGTTCAGCGGGAAGTGGCGGCGACCAATTTCAACGCCCGGCGTGGAGGTGGGGATCAGCGCACAGGTAATGCCCAGATCTTCCTCATCGCCCAGTAGCTTGTCGGGATCGGAAAGCTTAAAAGCCAGACCCAGTACGGTCGCGATAGGCGCCAGGGTGATATAGCGTTTGTTCCAGGTCAGGCGCATACCCAGCACCTGCTGACCCTGCCAGTCGCCCATACAGACTACGCCGGTATCCGGGATCGCACCGGCATCAGAACCGGCTTCCGGGCTGGTCAGCGCGAAGCATGGAATTTCCTGTCCACGCGCCAGACGCGGCAGATAGTGATTTTTTTGGTCTTCAGTGCCGTAGTGTTGCAGCAATTCGCCCGGACCTAACGAGTTTGGTACGCCGACGGTGATCGCCAGAATCCCTGAGACACCCGCCAGTTTTTGCAGGACGCGAGCCTGAGCATAAGCGGAGAATTCCAGACCGCCGTACTCTTTTTTGATGATCATCGCGAAGAAGCGGTGCTCTTTCAGGAACGCCCACAGCTCCGGCGGCAGATCGGCCATTTCATGGGTGATCTGGAAGTCGTTCGCCATGCGGCACGCTTCTTCAACCGGACCGTCGATAAAGGCCACTTCTTCGGCCGTTAAACGCGGCTGTGGATAGTTGTGCAGTTTTTTCCAGTCAGGATTCCCCTGAAACAGATCGCCTTCCCACCAGGTTGTGCCCGCGTCGATTGCTTCTTTTTCGGTGCGAGACATCGGTGGCATCACTTTACGGAAGCCTTTAAACACAGGCGCGGAAATCATCGACTTACGCATCGCCGGCACGTTCAGCGGCAGCAGGATGATGGCCAGCGGCAGGACAAGCCAGATATTCCACAGGCCCGAAAGACCCAGCACGGCGGTCCAGGCCAGTAAAATCAGGCTGCTCAGAAGTAAACCTACGCGGTGATAAAAAAGCACACCGAGCAGAACAACGGTTGCGAGAATGCTCAAAATCATCATAAAGAAAAGCTCCCTGTCTTGTAGGAGGTCTGACCACTTGTGATGATATGGTTGTAGTGGATGTTATTTCTTTTAGCAATACGTTCACAAAATAATTACAACCTGGTTCACAATGTTCAGGGTATGGCAGGCACGAATCATCAAAACGCCGGATGATTCACATGGCTTTAGCTTCTCGCTTTTATCGCTATCCGGTACACTCCGTAAGTTATTTCATCAATACTGAAGGATTATCCTCATGTACCAGGATCTTATTCGTAACGAACTGAACGAAGCAGCGGAAACGTTAGCTAACTTTCTGAAAGATGAAGCCAATATTCATGCGATTCAGCGCGCGGCGGTTCTGCTGGCGGACAGCTTTAAAGCGGGCGGCAAAGTGATCTCGTGCGGTAACGGCGGCTCTCACTGTGACGCGATGCACTTTGCGGAAGAGCTGACCGGTCGCTACCGTGAAAACCGTCCGGGCTATCCGGCGATTGCGATTTCAGACGTCAGCCACATCTCCTGTGTGGGTAACGACTTCGGTTATGACCATATTTTCTCTCGTTACGTTGAAGCGGTTGGTCGTGAAGGTGACGTTCTGCTGGGCATTTCCACTTCCGGTAACTCCGCAAACGTTGCCAAAGCGATCGAAGCGGCGCGTGAGAAGGGGATGAAAGTCATCACTCTGACCGGTAAAGATGGCGGTAAGATGGCAGGTTCAGCGGATATTGAGATTCGTGTGCCGCACTTCGGCTACGCCGACCGTGTTCAGGAGATTCACATTAAAGTGATTCATATCCTGATTCAGTTGATCGAAAAAGAGATGGTTAAGTAAGAAGGCTCTTTTATTTGCCATTTTGAAGCCGGGCAGCGCTCGCACTCCTGACGTACGCAGGTACGCGCCGGGTGTTCCGCGCTGTCCATATCCAAACTGGCTGTGACCATTACGCCTTCTCGCGTTTAGGCGTTTTTGGAGGTGATGTATGTGCGAATTGCTCGGGATGAGCGCCAATGTGCCAACCGATATCTGCTTTAGTTTCACCGGGCTGGTGCAGCGCGGTGGAGGAACCGGGCCGCATAAAGACGGCTGGGGCATTACCTTCTACGAAGGCAAAGGCTGTCGCACGTTCAAAGATCCACAACCGAGCTTTAACTCCCCGATAGCCAAACTGGTGCAGGATTATCCGATCAAATCCCGCTCGGTGATCGCGCATATTCGTCAGGCGAATCGCGGTGAAGTGGCGCTGGAAAATACCCATCCCTTTACCCGTGAGCTGTGGGGCCGCAACTGGACCTACGCGCACAACGGACAATTGACGGGCTATAAAACGCTGGAGACGGGCAATTTCCGCCCGGTGGGGGAAACCGACAGTGAAAAGGCGTTTTGCTGGCTGCTGCATAAGCTGGCCGAGCGCTATCCGCGTACGCCGACCAACATGACCGCCGTGTTCAAATACATCGGTTCGCTGGCCTGTGAGCTGCGTGAGAAGGGCGTATTTAATATGCTGCTGTCGGATGGGCGTTACGTGATGGCGTTCTGCTCGACCAATCTGTTTTGGATAACGCGCCGCGCGCCGTTTGGTGTCGCGAAGCTGCTCGATCAGGATGTGGAAATTGATTTTCAAACGGAGACCACACCTAACGATGTGGTCACGGTTATCGCCACTCAGCCACTGACGGGCAATGAAACCTGGCAAAAGATTATGCCAGGCGAGTGGGTCTTATTTTGTCTCGGGGACCGCGTAATTTGACGCCAGCTGTGGATGGACGACTTCGTGACTCAGCGGTTTGCTGACGATGTAACGTCCATCTGCAACCGAAACGGTTGGCGGTTTATGCGTCTGCTCGAAGTAGTCATAGCCCGGTTTTAGCTGTTTCCAGAACTCCGAGTAGGTCGAGAACTTATGACGCTGCATGTTGGCATCCGTCATTCTGAACGGATAGATGCTCACCTGCACGCCCGCCTGACCAAACACCAGTGCGCCAGTCACAAACTGGAAAATCTCATCAATACCGCCGTCCGTCATGGCGTAACAGCCAATAGACACGCAGGCACCGTGAATCATCAGGTATTTGCCGTCGTAACCGTGTGCACGGTCATAGGCGTTCGGGAAGCCGATATTAATGGCTTTATAAAAGCGGCTGTCAGGTTTGAGCTGATTACGTTGTACGGTGTAGAACCCTTCAGGACTTTTGAAATCACCCTGACGCTGTTTCGGGCCTAACCCGCCGGAATAACTACAAATTTTGTAGCTATCAAGCAGCTGATATGTCTCGCCCATTTTGACAAATAGATCGAGTGTGCGTTCTTCCTTGAAGATCTGAATATAAACCGGCGATCCCATTAACTGCTGTTTATATTCTTTGCTGATTGGTGTTGTTGAACTGTTGCTACTTAATAGCCCAGCAAACGAGAGACACGGAATCAGAAGCATCGCAATGAACAATGCGATTTTACGCATACTACAAGTTCCTTGATAAAGCCAAACCAACTTGCCAGGACGGCAAAAGAGACCCGAAATCAGAATACTCTGGATTAGGAGCGCTCACATTAGCATCGCTGAATTTTTTCGCAAGCGCGAAGCCATGAGTTTACAAAATAGTTTTCTTTATACTGCATTCACGCCGGAATAACTGTAAGAACAGTGTAAAAGCGCGCCTTATTCGGACGATTGCCTGCGCGACAGAATGCTTCTCAATGTCTCAATTTTTACTGTATACTTATCCAGTGATGAGTGAGGGCTTACTATGCGCAAAATAATCCATGTCGATATGGACTGCTTTTTTGCCGCAGTGGAGATGCGAGACAATCCGGCGTTGCGGGATGTCCCCATCGCGATTGGCGGTAGCCGCGTCAAGCGTGGCGTAATCAGCACCGCCAATTATCCGGCGCGCAAATTTGGCGTGCGCAGCGCCATGCCTACAGCGATGGCGCTCAAGCTCTGCCCTCATCTGATTCTGCTGCCCGGCCGTTTCGATGCTTATAAAGAGGCCTCGGTTCGTATTCAGGAAATCTTCTCCCGTTACACTTCGCTTATTGAACCGCTATCGCTGGACGAAGCCTATCTGGACGTGACGGACAGCCTGCACTGCCACGGCTCCGCCACGCTAATGGCGCAGGAGATCCGCCAGACCATTTCTGATGAATTGAACCTCACCGCCTCGGCCGGTATCGCGCCGGTAAAGTTTCTCGCCAAAATCGCCTCGGATCTCAACAAACCTAACGGCCAGTACGTGATCACGCCCGATGAGGTTCCCCATTTTTTGAAAACCCTGCCGCTGAGTAAAATCCCCGGCGTCGGCAAAGTCTCCGCCTCTAAGCTGGAAAACCTGGGGCTGCGCACCTGTGAAGATGTACAGAAATGCGATCTGGCGATGCTACTCAAGCGTTTTGGTAAGTTTGGACGTGTGCTGTGGGAACGCAGTCAGGGGATTGACGAGCGCAGTATCAACAATGAACGTCTGCGAAAATCCGTGGGTGTCGAGCGCACGCTGGCAGACGATATTCATGACTGGAGCGACTGCGAAACGATTATTACCGAACAGCTTTACCCCGAGCTGGAACGACGGCTGGCAAAAGTGAAGCCGGATCTGCTGATTGCGCGCCAGGGCGTGAAGCTGAAATTTAACGATTTCCAGCAAACCACCCAGGAACACGTCTGGCCGAAACTCAACAAAGACGATCTGATTGCGACAGCAAAAAAAACCTGGCAAGAACGCCGCGCGGGAAGGGGAGTCCGGCTGGTGGGCCTGCATGTCACGCTGCTCGATCCACAGCTTGAGCGACAGCTGGTGCTGGGGCTATAAAAAAGCCCGGCGCTAACCGGGCTTTTTATTTCGCTCTCTTAAGAGAGGGCGATTATTTTGCCGGAATGGATTTCAGCAGTTCGGTCAGCAGCGTCCAGTAGTGGCCCACGCTTTCGATATGAACCTGTTCATCCGGAGAGTGTGGTCCGGTGATGGTCGGCCCAATGGACACCATATCCATATCTGGGTACGGTTTTTTGAACAGACCGCACTCCAGACCGGCATGGATCACCTGAATGTTTGGCGTACTGTTGAACAGACGCTGATAAGTCTCGCGCACCAGCGCCATCACCGGAGAGCTTGCGTCTGGCTGCCAGCCTGGGTAGCTGCCTTTAGCGGACGTTTTGGCGCCAGACAGTTTGCCCAACGATTCCAGCATGCTCACCACGTACTCTTTACCGCTGTCGATAAGAGAGCGGATGAGGCAGATGATTTCTGCGCTGTCGTCGCTCATGGTCACAACGCCCACGTTCAGGGAAGTTTCCACCACACCTTTTGCCACGTCAGAGTTACGAATCACACCGTTTGGCGTTGCGTTCAGCAGCTGAACAAAGCTGTCGCGTGACTGTTTGGTCAGCGCCGCTTTATCGCTGGAGACGGCTTCCAGAACCACGGTCAGATTTTTCTCTTTCGCGGCCAGTTCGTTTTTCAGAATATCCAGATAAGCAGTCGACAGGTTTTTCAGCGCGTCGACTTTATCCGCAGCAATGGCAACGGTCGCGAAGGCTTCACGCGGGATCGCGTTACGCAGCGTACCGCCGTTGAAATCCACCAGACGCAGATCCAGTTCGTCCGCATGACCCGCCAGGAAGCGCGCCAGCAGTTTGTTGGCATTGCCCAGGCCCAGGTGAATATCACCGCCCGAGTGACCACCTTTCAGCCCTTTCAGCGTTAGCTTGAAGGTCTGGAAACCGGCCGGAACCGCTTCACGGGACAGCGGCAGCGTAGAGATAAAATCAATCCCGCCCGCGCAACCCATGTAGATCTCACCTTCTTCTTCTGAGTCAGTGTTGATCAGGATATCCGCCTGCAGCCAGTTGGCCTGCAAACCGAATGCGCCGTCCATGCCGGCTTCTTCGGTCATGGTCAGCAGCACTTCCAGCGGACCGTGTTCAACGCGATCGTCGGCCAGCACGGCCAGCGCTGACGCCATACCGATGCCGTTGTCCGCGCCAAGCGTAGTGCCGCGCGCTTTGATCCACTCGCCGTCAATGTACGGCTGAATCGGATCTTTGGTGAAGTCGTGTTCGGTGTCGTTGTTCTTCTGCGGAACCATGTCCAGGTGCGCCTGAAGCACAACCGGTTTGCGGTTTTCCATCCCTGCGGTAGCCGCTTTACGAATCAGAATATTGCCAACCTGATCGCGTTCAGCGTGCAGGCCTTTTTCCTTCGCCCAGCCCATAATATGTTCGGCAAGCTGTTCTTCGTGATAGGACGGGTGAGGAATGGAACAGATTTTGGCAAAAATATCCCACAGCGGCTGTGGAGATAATTGAGACAGTTCAGACACGATGAGTCTCCTTGTCGTGGCGCTGCAACAAGCTTGCAGGTCACAGGGTTAGCAGATTAATAGTCACCACAAGTCGGGCTTGCGAGATAAGGTCGAGAATACCACTTTCTCCGTCTGCTGCTAGCATAATGCAAGTAAAAACTCCGGCCAGCGCCGCTTAATACTGGTTTTTAGCGCATCAGATCTCTATAATCTCGCGCAACCTATTTCCCCCTCGAACACTTTTTAAGCCGTATATACACAGGCTGGGACACTTCACATGAGCGAAAAATACGTCGTCACCTGGGACATGTTGCAGATTCACGCCCGCAAGCTTGCTGCGCGCCTGATGCCTTCTGAACAGTGGAAAGGCATTATTGCCGTTAGCCGTGGCGGTCTGGTGCCTGGCGCACTGCTGGCTCGTGAACTGGGTATTCGTCATGTTGATACCGTTTGCATCTCCAGCTATGACCACGACAACCAGCGCGAGCTGACCGTGCTGAAACGCGCTGAAGGCGATGGCGAAGGCTTTATCGTGATTGACGATCTGGTCGATACCGGCGGTACCGCGGTTGCGATCCGCGACATGTATCCAAAAGCGCATTTCGTCACCATTTTCGCCAAACCGGCCGGTCAGCCGCTGGTTGACGATTACGTTATCGACATCCCGCAGGATACCTGGATTGAACAGCCATGGGATATGGGCGTGGCCTTCGTCCCGCCAATTTCAGGCCGCTAATACCGCATCGATATTATTTTTAACGCCCGGTGATGCCGGGCGTTGTTTTATTTAGCCTGCACCGCGTTACAATAGCCGCTATGACACGTCATCATGGAGGCAGAGCGCAATGACTCAGGCGAATCTCAGCGAAACCCTGTTCAAACCCCGTTTCAAGCACCCGGAAACGTCGACGCTGGTGCGTCGTTTCAATCCCGGCACTCAGCCCGCAGTTCAGTCCGCCCTGGATGGCAAAACCGTGCCGCACTGGTATCGCATGATCAACCGCCTGATGTGGATTTGGCGCGGTATTGACGCGCGTGAGATCCTCGAAGTCCAGGCGCGAATCGTCATGAGTGAAGCCGACCGTACCGACAGTGAACTTTACGATACCGTTGTGGGGTATCGTGGCGGGAACTGGATCTATGAGTGGGCTACGCAGGCGATGGTCTGGCAGCAAAAGGCGACGCAGGAGCCAGATCAAACCCTCAGCGGCCAACACTGGCTGCACGCCGCCAATCTCTACAGCATTGCCGCCTATCCCCACCTCAAAGGCGATGACCTGGCTGAACAAGCGCAGGCTTTGGCGAATCGTGCATATGAAGAAGCGGCACAGCGATTACCCTGCAACATGCGTGAAATCGAATTCCCCATCCCCGGCGGTGCACCGGTGACCGGATTCTTGCATATGCCGCCAGGCGAAGGGCCGTTCCCGACGGTGCTGATGTGCGGCGGTCTCGACTCCCTGCAAATTGACTATTACAGCCTGTTTGAGCGTTACTTCGCACCAAAAGGGATCGCGATGCTGACGCTGGATATGCCGTCGATCGGGTTTTCATCGAAATGGAAACTGACGCAAGATTCCAGTTTGCTGCACCAGCATGCGCTCAAAGCGCTCGAGAATATTCCGTGGGTGGATCACACCCGCGTAGCGGCATTTGGCTTCCGTTTTGGGGCTAACGTCGCGGTGCGCCTGGCGTATCTGGAATCGTCCCGTCTGAAAGCGGTCGCGTGTCTTGGGCCGGTGGTCCACGCGTTGCTCAGCGATCCACAGCGTCAGGCAAGCGTGCCGGAAATGTATCTGGACGTACTGGCAAGCCGCCTTGGCATGCATGATGCATCGGATGAAGCGCTGCGCGTAGAACTCAACCGTTACTCGTTAAAAACGCAGGGTTTGCTGGGGCGTCGTTGCCCAACTCCGATGATGTCGGGTTTCTGGAAAAATGACCCCTTCAGTCCGGAAGAAGAGTCGCGTTTAATCACGTCGTCATCTTCAGATGGCAAACTGCTGGAGATCCCCTTCAGTCCGGTGTATCAGAATTTTGACAAAGGACTGAAAGAGATTACCCGTTGGATCACGCAGAGATTGTGTTAAGAGATTGCTAAATTTTGCTGGTTTGGTAAAACAGTGGACTGACAAAAGGAGATCGCAATGACGTTACCGAGTGGACACCCGAAAAGCAGACTGATTAAGAAGTTCATGGCTCTTGGCCCATACATTCGTGAAGAGCAGTGTGAAGAGAATCGCTTTTTTTTCGACTGCCTGGCTGTATGCGTCAATGTGCAACCCGCTCCAGAAGAGCGTGAATTCTGGGGTTGGTGGATGGAAATGGAAGCCGAAGAAAAACGCTTCACCTACACCTATCATTTTGGTTTGTTCAATAAAGCGGGCCACTGGCAAGCGACGACCATTAAGGATAAGGAAGTTGTCGAGCGTCTGGAGCAAACCTTGCGTGGATTCCATGAAAAAGCGCGTGCTTTGCTGGAGACCTTTGAACTTAAGCTCGAGCCTGCAGATGATTTTACCAACGAAAAGCTGAAGCTCTCCGCGTAAATCGTGCAATAAAAAACCCGGCCACTTTCGCGCCGGGTTTTTATATCTGAATATTAGAACTGGTAGGTCATACCAAGCGCAACGATATCATCGCTGTTCACGCCCAGTTTATTTTTGTCGTCGAGTTGGTTGATTTTATAATCAACAAACGCGGACATATTTTTGTTGAAATAATAGGTCGCGCCGACGTCGATGTATTTGACCAGATCTTCATCGCCAATACCTTCAATATCCTTGCCTTTAGACTGGACATAACCCAGGGATGGACGCAGACCAAAGTCAAACTGATATTGCGCGACGACTTCGAAGTTCTGCGCTTTATTCGCAAAACCACCTGAAATTGGGGTCATATTGCGCGTTTCAGAATACATTGCGGCCAGGTAAATATCGTTCGCGTCATATTTCAGACCCGTTGCCCAGGCTTCCGCTTTTTTGCCCTCGCCACGCGCCTGCAGGTTCTGATCGTCGGTACGGTCAGAGCTGGTGTATGCGCCGCTGACGGCGAAATCGCTGCCGCCAAAATCATATGTCAGAGAGGTACCAAAGCCGTCGCCGTTCTGTTTTTTGACGTCACGGTCTTCGTTTTTACCCTGATATTGCAGGGTCATATCCAGCCCATCAATCACGCCGAAGAAGTCGGTATTGCGATATGTCGCAAGGCCTGAGGCGCGTTTGGTCATAAAGTTATCGGTCTGAGCAGAAGAGTCACCGCCAAATTCCGGGAACATATCGGTCCAGGCTTCCACGTCATACAGCGCGCCCAGGTTACGGCCGTAATCCAGGGAGCCAAAGTCTTTCAATTTCAGGCCAGCAAACGCCAGACGGGTTTTCTGCGTTGAATCGCTCTCGGCTTTATTACCCGAGAATTCTGCTTCCCAGCGACCGTAACCGGTCAGCTGATCGTTAATTTGCGTTTCACCTTTGAAGCCAAAACGAACGTAGGTCTGGTCACCGTCTTTAGCATCATTATCACTGATATAATGCATGGCTTTAACTTTGCCGTACACGTCCAGTTTGTTTCCGTTTTTATTATAAACTTCAGCTGCCTGTACGGATGCGGATGCGACAACGCTCATTACCACTAATGCCAGAGTGCTCTTTTTCATTTTCAATCCTGATGTTTTTTAAAACGCGCTAATATTCGCTGAGCAATAAGATTCGGCTTATTACCCCGTGAAAAACAGGATGGTTTTTATCGTCCGGGGATGAACGTTTTATGACAAAGTAAGAATATGTATAAAAAAGTCACATTTATTTTTTCGGTCATAAATTTGTCAACATCTGCCGCTACGCTTCCTGATCCCGCACAACAAATTATCGTGCTTTGCGCTATGGCAGTTGGCAACGGCGCTGAGTCCTGTTAAAACGTCTGATTACATCATTTTCCCTTATTGTTGAATGGCAGAGAATCATGAGTGACAGCCAGACGCTGGTGGTAAAACTCGGTACCAGTGTTTTAACAGGCGGATCGCGCCGCCTCAATCGCGCCCATATCGTTGAACTTGTCCGCCAGTGCGCACAGCTTCACGCCGCAGGTCACCGTATCGTTATCGTCACATCTGGGGCGATTGCTGCCGGACGTGAACATCTGGGATACCCCGAACTGCCCGCGACGATCGCCTCCAAACAGCTGCTGGCCGCGGTAGGACAAAGCCGACTGATTCAACTGTGGGAACAGCTGTTCTCAATCTATGGCATTCACGTGGGGCAGATGCTGTTAACCCGTGCAGACATGGAAGATCGTGAGCGTTTCCTGAACGCGCGCGACACCCTGCGGGCGCTGCTCGATAACAATATCGTTCCGGTGATTAACGAGAATGATGCCGTCGCGACGGCTGAAATCAAAGTCGGCGATAACGATAATCTCTCCGCGCTGGCAGCGATTCTTGCGGGTGCCGATAAACTCCTGCTGCTCACCGATCAGCAGGGCTTATTTACCGCCGATCCGCGCAACAATCCGCAGGCCGAGCTGATTAAAGACGTTCACGGTATTGATGACGCGCTGCGTGCCATTGCCGGAGACAGCGTGTCGGGTTTGGGCACAGGCGGCATGGGCACGAAATTACAGGCCGCTGACGTGGCGTGTCGCGCCGGTATCGACACGATCATTGCTGCGGGCAGCCGTCCGGGTGTGATTGGCGACGTGATGGAAGGCATTTCCGTTGGCACGCGTTTTCACGCTGAAGCTACGCCGCTAGAAAACCGTAAACGCTGGATCTTTGGCGCGCCGCCTGCCGGTGAAATCACCGTCGATGAAGGTGCCACCGCTGCGATTCTGGAAAGAGGGAGCTCATTACTTCCGAAAGGGATTAAAAGCGTGACAGGTAACTTCTCCCGTGGTGAAGTGATTCGTATCTGTAACCTTGAAGGACGCGACATCGCTCACGGTGTGACGCGCTATAACAGTGACGCGCTGCGCCGCATTGCCGGGCATCACTCACAGCAAATCGACGCCATTCTGGGCTATGAATATGGCCCGGTCGCTGTGCATCGCGACGACATGATTATTCGCTAAGGAGCCAAACATGCTGGAACAAATGGGCGCAGCCGCCAAAGCCGCCTCTTACAAGCTGGCGCTCCTTTCCAGCCGCGAGAAAAATCGCGTTCTGGAAAAAATCGCTGATTATCTGGAAGGGCAGTCACAGCAGATTTTGCTCGCCAACGAACAAGATTTAGCCGAAGCCCGCGCTAACGGCCTGAGCGAAGCAATGCTGGATCGTCTGGCGCTGAACCCTGCGCGCCTGAAAAGCATCGCCGATGACGTGCGTCAGGTGTGTAACCTTGCCGATCCGGTTGGGCAGGTGATCGACGGTGGGCTGCTCGACAGCGGCCTGCGTCTTGAACGTCGCCGCGTGCCGCTTGGCGTGGTTGGCGTTATTTATGAAGCGCGTCCAAACGTCACCGTTGACGTCGCCTCTCTGTGCCTGAAAACCGGCAACGCCGCCATTTTGCGCGGGGGCAAAGAGACATGGCGCACCAATGCCGCCACCGTTAAAGTGATTCAGCAAGCGCTGGAAGAGTGTGGTTTACCAGCAGGTGCCGTTCAGGCGATTGAAAGCCCGGATCGTGCGTTGGTGAATGAAATGCTGCGCATGGACAAATACATCGACATGCTGATCCCACGTGGTGGTGCGGGTCTGCATAAGCTGTGTCGCGAGCAATCGACTATTCCGGTCATCACCGGCGGTATCGGCGTCTGCCATATCGTGGTGGATGACAGCGCCGAGATTGAGCCGGCGCTGAAGATTATTGTCAACGCCAAAACCCAGCGCCCAAGCACCTGTAACACGGTCGAGACGCTGTTGGTTCATCAGGGGATTGCCGACACATTCTTGCCTGCGCTGAGTCAGCAAATGGCCAAGAGTGGCGTCACGTTGCATGCCGATACCCGCGCGTTAGCGCTGCTGCAGGATGGCCCGGCGAAAGTTGAAGCCGTAAAATCAGAGCAGTATGACGACGAGCATTTGTCGCTGGATCTGAACGTGAAAGTGGTTGCGGATCTCGATGACGCCATTGCGCATATTCGTGAACACGGTACGCAGCACTCCGACGCGATCCTCACCCGCACGCTCAGTAACGGCAATCGTTTTATCAACGAAGTGGACTCTTCTGCTGTGTACGTGAATGCGTCAACGCGATTCACCGATGGCGGACAGTTTGGTTTGGGCGCGGAAGTGGCGGTGAGCACGCAAAAACTCCACGCGCGCGGGCCAATGGGTCTCGAAGCGCTGACCACCTATAAGTGGATCGGCTACGGCGATGATACGATTCGTGCGTAATTAAAACGTGGGTGATGCAAAAACAGGCACTTGATTCGTAAGGCCATTGACGCATCACCCCGTTAGTTTTAATCTTTTGCCCCGTGGTTACATTCGTAACCGGCCTCTCAGGGCCGATATAGCTCAGTTGGTAGAGCAGCGCATTCGTAATGCGAAGGTCGTAGGTTCGACTCCTATTATCGGCACCATCCTACTTATTTTACCGTCTCCCCAAGTCTACTCAAACACCCTTTAAACCCTTATAATACGCGATTTCACGGCCCTTATTGTCTCTGCTCGTCTACTCACGTTCACGGAAATCTACGCTGAGTTGGGGGTATCAATGGGGGTATTAGCTGTTCGGTCTAAAGGAGATACCCCCAGATGAAGCTCAATGCCAGACAGGTCGAGACTGCCAAGCCCAAAGATAAACCCTACAAGATGGCTGATGGTGGTGGCCTCTACTTATTGGTTAAAACCAACGGGTCACGCTACTGGCGTTTAAAGTATCGTATTGATGGAAAGGAAAAGTTATTGGCGCTGGGGGTATATCCCGATGTGTCCTTGGCTGATGCCAGAGCAAAACGTGATGAAGCTAGAAAGGGTATCGCTGGGGGTATCGATCCTTTAGAGGTGAAAAAAGAACAAAAAGTTGAGCGTGAAGCGCAGGTCAAAAACACCTTTCAAGAAATTGCGCTCGAATGGCACAACATGAAAGTGAAGAAATGGTCTGCGGGATATGCCTCTGACATTCTTGAAGCCTTCAACAAAGACGTCTTCCCGTTCATTGGTCAACGCCCTGTTGCAGACATTAAGCCGTTGGAACTGCTAAACGTGCTGAAAAAGATGGAAGACAGGGGAGCGACCGAGAAAGCCAAGAAAGTACGTCAACGCTGCGGCGAAGTGTTTCGCTATGCCATTGTGACAGGCAGGGCTGAGTATAATCCCGCGCCAGATCTCACCAGTGCCATGCAGGGGCATGAATCTACACATTACCCATTCCTGACCACCGAAGAGCTTCCTGCCTTCTTTAAAGCCCTTACGGGCTACTCTGGTAGTGAATTGATGGTGCTGGCAGCAAGATTGCTGATCATTACCGGCCTGAGAACAGGTGAATTGCGCGGTGCGTTATGGTCTGAAATCGATACCAAGAAAGCGCTATGGGAAATTTCTGCTGAACGCATGAAAATGCGCCGTCCCCATATCATCCCGCTATCTACCCAAGCGTTAGCCATTATCGAACAGATCAGAGCAATGACGGGGCAATTTCCTTTACTGTTTCCGGGACGCAATGACCCAAGTAAGACCATGAGCGAAGCCAGTATCAATCAGGTATTTAAGCGAATTGGCTATACAGGCCGGGTTACGGGTCACGGCTTCCGCCATACCATGAGCACCGTTCTTCATGAACAGGGCTACAACACCGCATGGATTGAAACCCAATTGGCGCATGTGGATAAGAATGCTATCCGTGGCACCTACAACCATGCGCAATATCTCGATGGCAGACGTGAGATGCTGCAATGGTATGCCGACTACATGGCAAGCCTTGAGAAAGGCGGCAATGTGGTGCAGGGAGCGTTCAATCGGCATGGGTAAGGATAACTGCTGATGAAAGAAGGGCTATGTCTTAACGGGCATAGCCCTTTTTCTTGGCTAAAGCAGATAAGAATTAAGTCAGAATTTAAACTGATATTTATTAACTAATTGATTAATATAGAAATTTTAAAATACCTTAAAACAGCAAAATAAATAGCACTTTTTGCTAAATCACTCTACACCCCGCCCAGTGACAGCTCTCTCGCCATTTCATCCGTTTTTGTTTAAAAAACATTCAATTCAGGCTCAATTCTGGTTTATCGAGGGTTGAACGTCATAAGCGATCTGCAGATACTACATTCATCAAAACAACAACGGAGAAATATATGACAACAAGAAGACTTATTCGCCTGCCGGAAGTGATGAATAAAACAGGATATAGCAAAGCATGGATTTATCGACTTATTAGCAGGGGCGTATTCCCAGAACCGATAAAGATCGGAATAAGAGCCAGAGCTTTTGTTGAAAGTGAAATCGATGAATGGATTGAAAATATTATTCAGTTTTCACGTAAACATGCTGATTAATGGAAAATACACTATTAATACGATGAGGAGGTTTTATGTAAAACGTTAAACGCTATGTTTTTTACAATACTATAAAATAAAAACTGAAATATTTCATGCATGAATAATGCAGTGTATTTTACACTATAAACAAAGAAAAGGAAAAATATATGAATAAGAAAAATAATGGTTTTGATAGGATTGCTACTGAGATGTTTTTAATATCAGCAATGCAAGAGTATTACCGTATCTATTGGGATATAGTCAAAAAAGGGCCAAAAGAGGCATTTAATTTACTTACTGATAATCATTATATGGAAACTGTCTATGATCAAGTAATAGAACGAGCTAAAAAGGGTGTAGCAAAAAATAAGAGCTATCTTATCGATTTCGAAGGGGTGAGAATGGAGGTAATGACACTGCATACCAAAGCCTTAGTGTTAGCCTATATGTAAATCTATTTGGCCCCTTCTTGGGTCTGAAAATAAACTAAATATTAAATAATCATATAAAAGTGAGGGTTAATTATGTCCAAAAATAATAAAGTTAAAAACAAATCTACAAAACTGTTCCTTGATCTTGCTAAAAGATCGTTTGAGGTAAGTTGGATCAGTTTACAAAATGATCACGATGGAGATATAAGAGAGTATATTAGTGATCATGATTTTATGAGTGCAACTATCATGTGTGTGATAATGCATATTAAAAATGACTTTGAGAGTTTAACACAGAGAGAAGGAAATAATGTGAATATTGACGAGGTTGATCTTAAGGTTATCGCTAATCTGTTGGTAAGGCATTCGTATTTATTTGTTCATAAATCTTTATAGTTTCCTTTGAAGATATATTTGCCCCGTAAGGGGCAGATAAAAACACTTATGACAATAGGAGAAAACTGATGATTGATGAGTTCCACGTTATGTTTATGTATAAAAAAATCCAAGCTGAAGCCGCTACTACAGATATGAAAACACTGAATCAACTATTGAATAGGTTTCGAAAAGTGGTAGAGGAGCGGCGTGAGGAGTATTATCAGGAGATTGGTGAATATAAGGAGCGTAAGCTAAAGATGAAAAGGCTCCTCAAGTTGATGGCGCGAGATGGTATTTCACCACAGGAACTATGTGACTGGCAGTAGCCAGTCTACAAGAAATATACTCATTAAGTTCCATCGAAAATTAGTAAAATCGATGTTTGCGAAAGTTTGATAGTTATTAATCTCTACGTTTTACATTTGGTTATTAGCGGCTATCGCCACGATCATTAATGAAAAAATACATCATTAACAGGGACAAGCCCTGTCCAGCGAAGTGATTGTTGTATACAATCACCAAGTGCTGCTTTGATAAATAGTTTTTTGATCCAATAGCAAAAATATATTTATGTCAGCATTAAGGCGTAGCCGTGCGTCAGCACATGAGCGTTAGCTCATAGATGGTGGGGATTTTCAAAAAAAGATTTTAGTTAAATAGAAAGGAATACTTAGCAATAAATAATTAGAAACCCCAGATGGCGATCATAAAAATCGCCCGGTTTCTTTTAATCCTCTTAAGTATTATCTCTTACTTCTTGCAAAATTAAGTTAAGACAAAAACGGCCTGTAGCCCTTGGGGAATAAGGCTTGTGTTAGAAAACCACGACTGACTATACGGTCAGTATTACTGACTCTATGGTCAGCATTACTGACTGCACGGTGAGATTTTCTGACTCTGTAGTCAGTTCTTATATCATTTTTAAGCTAAAAAATGACAGTGATTTAAATCATCGTCACTGGAAAACTTGCGATTTATAAAATATTTTCGCAAAAAAACATGCAAAAAACTTGATATCTATTTCATGCATGGTATTTACTTTATTATAAATAAAATAATAAAAGGTGATAATATGATTAAAGAAATGGAAGTTGACTTGGATTTGGGCTTAAACCCATTTTGCTTTGAGACAGAACTAAAGATTGAGACAAGAAAGAAAAATCTGACTGTTTCAAGGGGAACTGAACTTATCGAAAGAAAAGATGCTAGTCGAAGCTACTTTGCTAATATTGTGCATACACAAGAGGTTGATAAAGAAGAGTTCATCAAACTCTATACATCACAAATAAAAGCCTACTTTGATCTCACGAAAACAGCATACAAAGTATTTTTTATCTTTTTACGTATTTATCAGGATGCGATAGGTAAAGATCATTTTTACCTGAGCTGTAAAAAGGCAATGTCTCTTGCGGAAAAGATAGATCATTTTGTCTTATCTGAATCTATCTTTTACCGGGGGATAAAGGAACTAATCGAGAAACGTATTATTGCTAAAACTAATGAAAAAAACTGGTATTTCATAAACCCTGCAATTGTTTTCAACGGTGATAGGGCTCGCTTTGTTTCTGAGATTAGAAAAAAGAAAGAAACGATAGAGATTGAACGAGATGAAAGCGTTACTCATAGCGGAGGAGACTATACTAAAAATGAAGATAAGCGTAGGTCTATTGAGTCAGCCATTCAAGATGTAAATAGTCAAGAAGGCATCGATGTGTTAATCGCCAGATTACAGGCTAAAAAGTCTCAAGGGGCAATGAAGCGCAAAGGTATAAAAAAGCAGAACCCTGTGGATAGTGTAACCCTTGCTGCACCAGAAGAACCATTAGATTGGGATGAAATTGATGGTGATGAATAATGAGTAAACTCATAAAACATTTTCCTAAGATGAACTGAACGCACTAATGCGCTGACTTACTGAAAATATTCCCTGCGAACTTACAGCATCTGGCAACATTATGAACCACGCTAACATTGGTGATCAAATCTCAGAGATTAATGATTCTTGTGTTGGCATTTATATTGTAGCGAATTATAAATAATGTCCTATAGAGCCTTTTATAAAATATAATAGGCTCTATGGAAAGATTACCCGAATATATCATATTCTTTTTTTTCTGTATCGCTTAACCTTAAAAAAAACCATCCTCCGAGCATCGTATGTTGTTAATAGCGATATGGTTATTTTGAATATAACTAACATTGTAATTGCTAAAAAAGTTGTGACTGCTCCAAAAAAAGTACGTTGTTTTGCGATTAATTTGTCTATGTAATCTAAACTTCGTTTGCTGCTAAAAGATTCACATATAGTGTCAATTGTGTCTTTATGGAGTTCTATTTTTATTTTTTCTTTATTGCTGCATGATTCAGGTGTGATAACCCATGCGTTCTTAGTAGAGCCTAAAAATTTATATTGCAAAGCTTCATTTTTATTGAACCAAAACCACCCCGTATCATTGATATTTATTAGTCCGGCAGGCTTTACTGCAATAATAAAAGTCTCAAACCCTATAATAAAAGGGATAAACATTGCTATAAATAGCACGGTGGGAATTATTTTATTTATTTTGGCGATTTTAAGTTTTTCTATGTCGAAGTTTGATTTTAGTTTAGATATCATTCTAAAATCTAATTCATATTTCTTTATCCATGTTTCAAAGTTTATTTTTTGTCTTTTAGATACTGCGCGCGTATTGTATTGAAAATTAAATTTTTCAATGTCAATTATTTCGTCTATTAATTCATTTTCACTCTTGTCTTTACTACCAATCCAAAAAATAAAAAATCTGTTTGCTATAGAAAAACCTGAACCCGACCTTTTCTTTATATATAAAAGTGAAGATATCAAAATAACTAAAAATACAATAAGAAATGAGATTTTATTTTCTAATAAATCTGACAAAGAAGGAACGAGTGAATCAAAAGACGGTATCATCAGCTATCCTTTATAAAAATTTCAAACTTATGAATATAATTGTTCATAATCGCAGATATTATATGCAATAGAAATGATAATGTAAAAATGAATAGAAGGCAATGATTTGAATTTAGGATAGAAAACTGATGTTTTCGATATTTGTGATTATGAACTGTATATGATAAAGAAGGATAAAATCCCTCTCTATCATATATCTTTATCAAAATTTGGTTGCTTTTTATGAAAATTAATCCAGCAGTCCACGCGAAACCTTACTCGCCGTCTGGCTGAAATTATATCGGTCTACAACATTCCCTTTGAACCAAATATCAAGGGAATACATGTGAGCCGTATTGCTGTTCTTCAGTAGGGCCAGACCGGGAATGTAGTTCGAGATCTGGCTCTCGCCTGACATGCTGGAGTAGGACCACATTTCCTGTCCATCATTGGTGGCTCGCGTCTGAGGTTCACCGAATGCATTAATAACATCTTGCTGGGTAGTTTTCCCTTTAACGATTTTGGTTTTGACGGTTTGTTGGGATTCGTCTTTCAGGGATTTGTTGCCATAGGTGGTGCAAGCGGTAAGAGGCAGGATCACCAACGCAGCGATAAACAGTTTTTTCATGTTAACTCCATATAAACAGTAAACGAAAAAATAGGCGTAAAGACGCCGGGACCAGATGCGAGATACCTCTGGCTATTTAAATTTGTGTTAATGGCTGAAGAAGAGAGCCGCTTATCAGAAGCCTATGAATCTTTTTATCTAATCAGCTAACGGCATCCCTCATGGTTGTTTTCCCTGATGTTGCAATAATAAAGGTCCAGAAAGGGCCAGAGGGCAGTGCTGGCTGTTGGTCATTGGATTTGACGTTCTATACCCATGAAGCAACCCACAAACGATCCGGTGATCCTTCCGTTTACTCTATCCAGTAACGATTCATCTAGCAACAAAATGATCGGTATTGTAGATCGATAAGTTAATATTGATAGTTTTTATCGATTAATAATGCCATATCGATCGGTGTTTTAATTGATTTAACCGATCGATATATATTTAATGATAGCTTGTAACTATCATTGTTTTGATTTTGATCGTTACAAACGATATGACGGCCCACAAAAATAATTTAATCCTATCAATTGGTTAATCAGGTGGTTTTGTTGCGTTATGCCAGTAAGAACAAGCCTTAACGACTACAGATGCGCTGCAGACAACCTCTACATAACAGCATTTTTGATTATCAGGATGGATAGGAAGATGAAGAAGATTTTACTTGTTGCTGGCACAGCTCTTGTTCTGGCGGGATGTGGGGAGAAAGGCGACTTTGAGAAGGCGATTAACGCGAAAATTTCAAAATCAAAGGTGTGCTACTCACTGCAGAACAATGACTTTGATTTCAACAAAGGTTTTCCAGTAAAGGTTAATCATGGCTACCGTTCTGCTGGATACAATGTCAGCGATGAAATCCTAAGAGGGCTTGTTGAGCAGGGGCTGCTTAATGTTTCTCAACAGCCTAACGGTTTTAGTAGTGTTGATGTTCTGGAAGTAACAGACAAGGGACAAGAGGTTGATTTTTGGAACCGTGAGGAAGGTGCCTGTGTTGGTCATCGTGTTGTTGCTGAGATCACCAGTTGGACTGAACCGAGTGATGGAAATGGCGCTAAAATCACTCAAGTGACTTATATGTGGAAACTCGATGGCGTTCCGGGCTGGGTGGATAAGAAAGCCTTTTCTGGCGTCAAGGGGATGGCTGAACCAGAAGAAGCCAAAATTGTTCTGGTCAAGACCAATAACGGCTGGAAAGCTAACTAAGGGCGCGAACATGGAGCAAAATAAAATCCAGTGTCCTTTCTGCTTAAAGGAAAGCCAGCATGGTGTTCATGTATGCACAAGCTGTATGGCGACTGTTCTGTATGGAGCCTATCCGCAGTGGTATGCTCTTGTGGTTATTTTCCTGTCCTTTGGACTGTCAATTCTGATAGGTATGTCTACAGGTATAGCTGGTGCTACTATCAGTTTGCCGATTATTGGCATTGTCGGGTTTGTCGCTGGGAAGGTGATTTTCTCTGATAATGTTGTATTTAGGCGCAGGATGTAATTCAACAAACTGAAATAGAAAATGAGGAGCGATATTCGCTCCTCGCAGTAATAGTATTTTAATATTATGAATTTCATCCTTTTGAGTCGAATAGGATTTATTAAAGTAAATTTGTATTTTTAATATGCTGATTAGCTAGCCGCCTTCACTAGTTTTTCTTGGGCTGTTCTTATTTTTTTAAGCTCTTCAACAATAGGGTTTACCTCACCCTCACTTTGTGAGAAAGGTCTTAAGTCTATATTGTTTCTTTCTACTACTTCTTTTCCCATATAACTATAAGTCGCGGTTATCATGAATTGTTGGGGCAGCGGGTTTTTGGATTCCCCAAAGATTACCCACCCTTGACCTAGGGCAAAAAATAACTCTTGACTAGGGGCGAAGCTATCAAAAGTTGATGTGAATGCACTTGCATCTTTTAAGTTTTTACTCAATTCATCAAACTGATAAAAATCTCTATCTAATTCTAGCTTTACGTTTAAGGCTGGAGTCTTCCCACTGTTATAAATTTTCAAATATAGGAATTGAGTATGAGGTCTTACAATTGGTTGAATAATCAAATAAGGACGGGATATTGACTCCGTTTGTTCATTCATTATCTGAACTGCACGTTCATTCATTTTTGACATTTTATATGTTAAATATGCATAAATCCCGGTGATTGCGACTAGGATTGCTGTAAGTATTTCCATCATAATTTATATCATCCTTCAATGTAAATTGTATTAACACCATGGCTAGCTGTGAACTTGCTCTCCATTAAGTAACTGACTATGCCCAATTTCCATCTCTTCAATAAAATCCCTCCTGATTGTTGGGAACCCATGCACAAAAAAATCTTCTTCTCGAATCTTAAATAATTTGTGTAGATAACTTTCTTTTGTATGTGCAACGTATACAGCAGGGAATGGTCTGTTTTGTATAATCTTATTATTAAGTTCGCTATCATCAATGAGGTTATATTGATCACCTGTTATATCAACTACAATATCGTTAATTTCAAGCCAGTAGTGAGTTATTTCTCCATTTTTACCTGTAGCAGCACTTACTCCTTTTATCACAAGTTCAGGATATAATGTTAGAAAATGATAGGAAAGAAGCATCGAAGAAAGCTTACAGCTCATGACAGGAAAACAGTCTATGACGAGACTGGTATTCTCTTTGTCACATCGTTCGATCAATCCCCGAAATCTAATCGCCTCTTCTTTTATTAAATTTAAGGTTAGCAAAATTCGATTCCTTAGCAACATGTAATGATTGCATTCAAATATACATTATGACCAGATTGAAAAAAAGAATACTTTACCAGTGGCGATCATTATTTATCTCTATAACCCGGAGGTCTCAGCTTCAACGAACTTCGCTTACTGATTTGATCTATTGGTATAGATGGTTTCAGATCAAAACTATAATCGGCTATAGATTGTTCGCGCTGTGGACGGCTTGGAAAGCGGGTGATTTCGTCTGGTGTTGCCTTGTAATCATCGCTGTTAAACCTTGCACGTCTTTCATGCTCAGCACGTGAAATATAGATCCCCTGCACCTCATCAAACACGTAGTTTTCAGCAACACGCTTATCGTGCTCAACATCAGGAGCGACGGGTTTCTTCTTGGCCCAGACGAATTTCTCTTTTATATATCCTATTACCAATAGCGTGAAACGCTTGAATACGCCACTCTGACGAGGTTTAACCTGCTTCCTCTTACTTTTAACAGGAGCGCGTTTAACCGCTCTGGCACTTGAAGATGATGGGGTTTTCAATTTAGTGCTTGTATGAGGTGCAGGGGCAACCCGAACAGGTTTTTGGCCTTCTGAGGATGCCGACTGCGAATCTGTTTCAGGAAATACGATTTCAACAGGCTCAGGCATTTCTGATACGGTGAAGCTTCTAAGGTCAACAACGATCAGCAGATCTAAATCTTTGAAGGTGTTGTATGTGGCCTGAGCTTCTTGTTTCATCTCATCACGAACAGCCTGTTCAGCAGCACGATTCTCCTGAACGTGCTTACTGTTCCACTTGGCACGATGAACACGCTGCATTGGTGGACGGCTGGTCAATGTTGCCTTGGCAAGCCATAACGCTTTTTCTTCAACATCCAATGTAATAGCAGCGTTTTCGAGTGCTTCGGCGTGCTGAGCACCAATAGAGCGATGATCAATACGTTCATAACTGCCAGCAGCAGTAAGATAGCGATTGGCAATCACTGACCACGATTCACGCCAAAGAATTGCGTTTTTCTTGTTGTTCCAGCTTCTTTCTTTTTTGCCGAAGCCATCAGCGGCGATCGGCTTTAATGTCAACATCACATGAGCATGGGGATTGCCACCATTGAGATCATGAAAAGCAATATCAGCAATCATTCCCTTATCAACGAAATTTTTCTGGCAGTATTCAACAACCAGTTTTATCCTGTCTTCATTGTTCAGTTCACAGGGAATAGCCACATCAAAATAACGGGCTGTTTGACCATCTTTCTGACGCTCAACCCTTTCTACCTCATTCCAAAGAGCGGTAGAGCTTTTAATAATATGAGCAGGGGCAGAAGCAGGGGCTAATATCTGATGATGGAATAAATCTGTCCTGTGGCTGAAATCATATGTGTTTCCAGTGCGATCATCTGTTATTCTGCAACGCGCGTGATAGGCAGCCTTCCTGCAGGAAGACATGCCCTCAGAACGTTTCACAATTTTAAACTCCAGATGAAAAATCGCCATATAATAAATAACCTCAAATATAACTATGCTGCTGTTAGTTTTTCGTAAGAAAAACTTTTGTGTTGACATCGACCTTTCTTTTAGCCTGCGGCAGGCAACCGTCGGTAGACCCCACACGCTCACGAAGTGAGTGTATAAGTGGGCATTGTTTTTTCTAACAATGTAAAACCCTCTACTTAATTAATACGAAATATATGAATGCCTGTAAAACAAAACGCCGAATTTAGCGGCGCAATCTGGATAAAAGGCTGAAGTGTTCCGCGATATTAAATCTATGGGTTTTAAAAAGATGTCCGAAGGACAAAAGGAGTGTTAATTTATCCCGCCGTAAGGCGGGAAAACGCTAAAAAAGAAAATAGTAGCTTTTATCTGTAGTTTTCCCTGTTGCACAATTCACAGGTTAGCCATAAAAATCAGAATAAAAATTTAACAGGTGAAATGAAAAACACTAGTAAACAAAAATAAGTAACGCGGAGAGAGCGGGCTTTTAATATCAGCTGGATTTTATGTGGTATGTTTGCTAGCTTCTTTTTCATCGTATTCATCTTTACTGATCTGAGAATTTTGGGGTAATCTATGTATTGTTGGAATGGTAATCACTACCAGTGATCCATTGTTCTTCTACATTCACTGATTTTTGAGTGTATTGTTAGTGTTTAAATGGGCGCCTCTGAATGTCGCTGATAATGTATGAGTATAAACACGAGAGTAAATGTATGCCAAAATCTATAATTGATATTTTATTAAAACATAAATGTGTATTAGTGCATTGTGCCGGGTTTGTTAAGATGGTTGGGAATGAAGATACAAATGCTTTAACATATCTAGGTAGACTAAATAGAGTGGTCAAGGATACAAACACTGCCATCGCATGTTCGACTGTATCTCATTCTGATACTTATGAAAAAGGTAATTATACTGGTAAATTGGGAGTTGTGATTAGACCAAAGGAGAAAGGATCTATTTTAGATTGTTCATCGGAGGATGCAGGAACCACTCCAGAGGGCAGAGAAAAAATGAAAGATAATATGAAAAGTTCTGATTCGGATTTTGAAAGTGCTATAGTAAACAGGGGAAGGGATAAATATAATGAGATTTGTGTTTGTGAATATGAAATTATGGGGGTTTTTTTTGATTATCCCGTTCAATATGTCGACGAGAATGGTAACTATATAGATGTGACCTCAAAAGAAATACATGATAACTTCGGGTGTGAGATGTCTTATTATTTATTGTGCAATGGGGATTTCCTTAGAGCGGAGTACGAATTAGATAGTAATAAATTTAAGATTATTGGAACCGCATTTTGTTTTTATTCGTAAGTATTTATCAAAATCACTTTGGATTGCGATTTGTCAAATAAAATCTTACATTATGTTGATAATTTTAAAAAGTGTGGTAAAGGATAATATATAACAAGCACAAGGAGGTTTAATGTATAAAAATAACGATGAAGCCATTGATTTGGAAGCCAAGCGACTTTTAGATGATGGTATCTATACCGATACAGAACAAGCCTATTTAGAAGCAGAAAAGATAGTAATAAATATCAGGGAGCAAGCAAAGCAGCGCCAGATTAAACAACAATTTAAGATGAAAATTAAATCAATCAAGAAACAAATTGGAAATGGCTATGATTATGCTGACATCCCTTATTCCAACAAGAAAAAACATTGGGGAGATAAACAATGACAACAAAAACGATCAAACAGCAAATTGCTTCAGCACAGGAACGCCTATACTTCTTGGAAGCTAAAAATAAACAAAAAATAAAAAAAGAAAATACTCGTCAGAAAATTATTTTCGGTGCGGAGGTTGCCAAAGTCGTAGGATGTGATATTGGTCATGTAGATAAAGAATTGGTCTTTGGGGTTTTACTTAACATACACAACCTTCATGAGAGTGATGTTCAGGTTTATAGAGCACAAGGCCAAGTTTATATTGAAAATGTTATAAATAAAACCAAGGCCTAATCATGTTTTTCGCGTCCAAACGGTGAATCGGCCTTAAACTCGTTTTAGGTCGGTGAACTGTTGAGCAAGCCCCAAAGGGCGCGGTAGTCAATTTGTCATTTATCCCTGCATCCTGCATTCCGATTCGGAATGTTGCCTTATGTAAATAGAGCCATATATTAAATAAAATAATAAATCTTTTTGTTGTTGATCATTTATTTGTTTTTATAATTAATAATGTAGCGCTTCTTAAGTGTCATTGAATATGGCATTCTCACTTATATCTTGCAAGCAAAAATAAATATGTTATTGAATTATGATGAAAAGGGCCGTTAGGCCCTCTTCATCATTTCTTTATGCTTATACTCTAGAGTATCTATAGTGACCTTTAACGTGTGCTGCTAGATAGCCACCTACACTGTCCGCATTAATTAATTCTTGATAAATGTGTTCAGGAACATCGAAGTATTGATATATAGCGCCGTTTTTAAATTCAATTTCTAAAATCAGATCATCTGAATCATAACCTACACTGCTTATATTGCTTGATACTACCGGTTGTCTTTCCATAGTTTCCTCTATTATTTCACTTTGCTTATTCTTGGGTTTTGAGACCGCCAAGCTTCTATAACTTCTGCATAGTTGGGATCTTTTTCTGGGAGTATGTTCCATCCACCGGGATTCATAGATTTTTCTTGCGGTACGATGTCATATACAACGGGGTCTTGACTATCAGGTCTTCGTTCTTTTGGTGGGGGAATCACCGATGTTCTCATCGGCAGTTTAACCGCTTCACCCAATACTAAACATTCACCAGTCCTAAGAATTGGTAGCATGCTTGTTAATCCATCAAGATTATCAGACATTGCTGAAGTTATATGGCTTCTATCTGATGAGTTATTAAGGCGAAGCGCAAAAAATGTTCCACATTGTGAGAGAATCGTTGGATCTATTTCTGACGGACGTTGAGTGACAATCATGGTTCCTATTCCATATTTTCGCCCCTCTTTCACAATACGTTTTACCATTCTGGATGCCATGCTATCATTATTACTATTTAAATAATTATGAGCCTCCTCCATAACCATCAATAATGGTCTGTGCCTTCCACCTTGAGACAGATTTCTTGACCAAAATAATGCCTCATATAATATCCTTAATACTGCTCCTATGATTGTTTGTAAAATATCGGATGGAACTCCAGATAAATCTAAAATAGTAACAGGCTTTTCTCCTATCCATCCCTCTAATAGTTTATCTAAATCTTTTTGTATGGTTCCCATCTCGGATGGTATCCACTCCCCCGGCTTGAAAATAAAATCATATCGAGGGACTCGAAGTTTAGAACCTAAAGCTTGAAGCTGTTTCCCTAGCGGTAGTGGATTTGGGATATAATTTATCTTAACATTACCAGCTTCATTGGAAACGTTTTTAAATATCGGAGGGATCCCAGATAATGCATTACCTTTTAATTCAGTTCCGTCAGCTAACGTTTCATATGTTAATGTTTCTAAGGGTTGTTTATCTGGAGTCTTAGTGTAGGTCCCAAATGTTTCAATATATAACTGATGCCATAAGCAGTGTAAATTGAATGGAATGGGAGAATCTGCACTTAGTGTATCTTGGTTGGCTCCATCTCTCGTGGTAGTTTTGAGCGATTCACTTTTTATTTTTTGGATTCGTTCTTGTAAGATATTTCTTTCTTTCTCTGATTCAATACCGCCAAAGCAAACTTCCGAAAGTTCGTCAAAATTCAGAGCCCAGTATGGTATATAGAGTTCTTTTTCTTCGACTCTTGGATCCGCATTAATTTTATAAATGTTGGCTCTGTCTTTTAAACATCGACTATATTCACCATGTAGATCAAGCATGATAATTCTTGCCGACGGGTATTTATTACTATCTGATAACGCAGATATTAAACTAGCAACAGTTGTAGATTTCCCCGAACCAGTAGTGCCTACCACAGCAGAATGTCTGGTTATAAGTTTGTTGATATCAACGAGTGCCGGTATTGAATCAGCATTGGATATGTTCCCAATCTTAACAAAATATCCTTCACTAGGTTGCCCATATATCTGTTTTAATTCCTTTTCAGAAACAAGGTGTACGCTATCATCAATAGTTGGGTATTGAGAAAGTCCCCTTTGAAACGAGCCATTTCTTTGTGCTTCACCTATTAGTTGTATACTAAGCCATCTATTGTCGACATTTGTATGTTCTAGATCCTTAAGAGGTGAGGCATTGGCCCCTACTTGACTTATTATTCCATACAAATTATGAAAGCCTATAGGGATTCTTACAAAACTACCGATTTGACCGGCTCTGTAGCCTTGACCGTCTATATAAATGAATCCACTTAATGAGTCAGGCGATAATGATACACTTACAGTTGTTCCATTCACATCATGAACTTTTCCAAGGAAAGATTCTTTATCAGACATATTATTAATCTCTTATAGAACCAATTATTCGTTGTAAAAATATGGTAAACTCCTTGAAATCCCCAAACATAACGTTTGAATTGCATCGATTGCCTTCATCAATTGGTATGTTTTTAACAAAACTCAAAATTTCATTATCATCATCATCATGCTGCTTATAAAACCATTCCCCATAATTTGTTCCTATTATGGCAGCATCGTCTGTCCATATATTAAGATTGTGTTGGTTCTTCGCTAATCTATATGCCTCAGGGTATTTTTCAGTTCCGTTATGATAAAAATTACCATACATTAGGCCTAAAACCATTGCTGTTGGGTTTGATTTCAAGGCGCTGACTATTACATCATTTAAATGACCATCATTAAATGAATAGCCAGATAATACAAGGAATGATGATTTTTTTCTTATAAACCGATTAAGTTGATCTAATAGTGCCAAATAAGGCATCTTTCTACTTTCTTCATACTTTAAATGGGAGGGGTAAATCAAGTGTGATGCTTCTTTATGATTTGGATGAGTCCTATAAACTCTTTTTTGATTACCTATATTTTTTTGGCACCAATTAATTGAGCCATGAATTTTCCACAGCCTTGACCAATGTTTTGGTATTAAATTGTCTTCGAGTGCCCTAAGATCAAAAAATGGATTGTTGGCACCCACAAACCCATCGAAGTAAGGTATTTCCATATCTTCAAGTGATTGTTCCATCAATAAATCATAATTTGTTGTGAAGATCTCAATAGCAATTTTTCTATCTATTGAACGTATCCACTTTGCTAGTTTGTGATAGGGGGTTTCAGAGTCAGGAAGACTCACATTTATCTTTGATACAATTTTCTCACATATTTCATTTTCTAGATTAATAAGATTCTGTTCCGTTAACCCGCGTACGTCTCCTCCTTTTGAAACTGAAATAAGTCCTCTGAGAAAACTAAGTATATCCTCAATATTGTTTGTGTTTCGTTCTGCCTTTCCTAACTCACTGATAAGTCTAGAATAATTTTGATTATCATTAAGTTGTTCGTGTACGTATTTAGTTAAATTTGCAACATCAGGTATTAATGGCCATTTTTCCTTAGGCAAATCAACAGCCAGCGGACATCCAGCAGAAAGGAAAAAACCTATAGATTCATTGTCTTGGGATAAGGATTGTCTCAAATACTTAATATGGCGAATAGGATCATGTGTAGTGTTCATACAAAACCTATGATGTTAGGTATTTAGAACACTATACTACTACAAGAAATTTAAAGTAAAATTTTGTTTCTGTGATTACACCTATGTTTGTTAAAGCAATACAAGCATTTTGACTATCTGCTACTGTGTTGCTAAAAAGAACGTTGCTGGCTATGAAGGCAATCTATCATTTTTCTATCTCTATGATAAATAATAACTATTAATTGATACGGCTTCGTTTTCCAGACTAGATACCATGAATTGTGGCAGAAACTGCCGTGAAATGCCTTTGTAAGGAAACACTCAGTCTGTCTAAATGTTACTTCGAGTTCAATATCAACTTTTCTCTATAGCGTTAAGAACGTGATTACTTGCTTGCTGACATACTGTCTTAAATGAGATGGACGAAATGTTCTTAATAGAGCCTGAGATCAGTAGAAAAACCCTCGCGCGGATAGGACGCAAAATCCATTGGGGGTATCTTTGGGGGTATCACCAAAGATGAAACAGATGATTTATATTATTAATCAAATGAATAGAATGTAGGTATTGTTCCTATTATCGCACCATTTCAAACTCTCCCCCAAGTCTGCCGAAATCAAATTTAAGCCCGTATACTGCGGTTTCTAGCCCGTATCTTATCTCCTGTTATCAACTGGTTACATTTAGGGGCATAAGTGGGGGCATTCTGTGTTCGGTCCAGGGAGATGTCCGCAGGGGCCAATTTTCTGATTGCGCCGGGTAAGGCAATCCGCAGCGGTCAGACGCCGCAGATATTCAGCCAGGATGAGCTGGATGTGATTGCTGAGAAGTAGTTCACTGTTCGGCCAACTGGAATGCCATCGTGGTGAATACGGATGGCCTTATTCACGGGGGCGCATCACCCTCTGAGCTGATTGGTTTTATCAACCGGCCGGATGATCAGTGGAAACGTTCTGTCTCCAGCATGGACGGGAAACAGAGAGCATTTTCATAGTAGGTATCCATCTCTATAAAAATCTTTACCAATTCATTTTATTCCTGCGTTTTACTAAGACTGATATCGATGTCTCTCCCATTAGTACAACATTCTTTGTGGTATCTGAAATCCATAGTTTTATGGCTAATCGCACACCGGAAGAGGAGGTTATAAACGTGCCAGGGCAGCGGGGGATGACCGTGCACTCTCATTTCTGGTGTTATATCACCGCGCATTTTTGCGCTATGGTTAGCCCACTTTCAGATAATGATGAACAACGGACTTAACATGAAACGGACTGCTGCACTGACTTTGGGGCTGATCTTCGCCGTACCGGCAGTGGCTATCGACATGCCGCCACCCGCGCCGGTTAAAAGCATTGAGTGGTTACCCGGCACAACCGTTCGCATCGGACAGGGGATTAACGCGGCGTATCGCGTCAGCACGATGGCGGGGCAGACCAGCGAAATCTGGCTGAACACCGACTGCCAGACCGGGAATAAAACGGTGCTGTTTATCAACACCCAGCCGGGTAAAGGGCTGCGCGTTTACAGTATCGACTCCATCGACCGCTACACGCCAGGCACACCGTTTGAACCAGATGCCGACAGCCTGTTTATGACCACACCCGGGCTGAATCTCTGCGAGCAGAACGTGCCGGAGGCGAAGTGGGCGGGAGTCTCTTCCGGGACTCAGCCCGGTGAAACGCTGTTTATTGATGTGAACAACAGCGTGCGCGAAGGAAAGATGTTGAAAGCGCGGCTGGCGACGGATTTCGACAAAATCTACTTTGAAGAAAAATACGGCGCACCTTACTCGGTAAAAATTCAGGACGTAATGCTTAACTGTGAAAAAGCGGAAGGCACGACACTCAGCTCCTTCTCGCTGGATAATCAGGGTCTGGTGACTGACACCGCAACTGCGAAAGACGCCACCTTTAAACCCCTGTCGCCGGACATGGCAGCAGTGGCAAAAACGCTCTGCGCGGTAAGCGACCTCTCGCAGTTCAAAGGCACGGGCACGCTCACCTGGCGCAACAAACCGATGGACGAAGCCGCGCCAGTGCAGCCAGATTTAGAACGCAACACCCCGGTGGCACTGGCGCGCTTTGCCCTCCCGGCGCAAGTGACCCGTGTTATCGACAAAACCTTCTCTGACCCGCAGCAAAAACCGGCCTTCCTCTCGCTTACTTTTACCCAAAATGGCCCGGAAAAAGACGGGCTGACGCAGACGGCAAAAGTCGACACCCAACCAGACGGCACGGTATTGACCATCACGAAGATGAGTATTGGCAATGCCGTGTTCTACTCGCAGTACCAGCGTCTGTTTAACATCGTGGATGTGAAAAAATGGGAAATCCAGTCTGAAGCGCCGTGGGTCAGCAAAACCCTGGAAAACGGCATCACGCTGCCCCTGAAACCAGGCGAGACATATTCATCGAGTAGCCAGATCGGCAACAGGGATAAGCCTGACACCGTGAAAACCCTCAGCCAGAGCTGCGTTGCCGGGAAAGAGTGGCACAACGCCGCCGACATCAACCCCAACTTCCCAGGCCGTTACCTGGAATTCATCTGTAAGCAGGATTTGGGCGATGGCAAAGAGGCCAGCAGCGATTACGCGTACTTTGAGGACCTGCATGCGTTTATCCGCATTGGTTTTCAGGCCAACGGTGAAGCAAAACGCTTTACGTTTACAGATGTTGAAGTCATGCGCTAAGGCCAGGTTTTATGTTTAACGGCATACAGTGCAGTACTGCTCACATAACGGTTCAGGACAACGAACGGTTTTCTCAACTGTCGCATGATCAGACTGAATACAGTGATGCGGAGTGGATTCACTTTACCGGAACGGGCTACTTGCTCCGTCTCATTGCCGGGCAATACCCAGTGCTCAGGTTGAAACGACTTGGCCTGTCGAAAGCGTGTCGTCGATTGATTCTGATGTTATCCCTTCAGTGCTCGCTCACCACCCTCTACTTCGATGCAGCTGGTGATGTGCTGCCTCGAGTAGAGCATTTCGACTGGTGATTCTTCGTGCGAGATATCTGTGAAAAAAACCCATAGATGCGGTAAAAATCAATGTGGGGGGATGTATGAAGATCGAATATGAGAAATGACTTTATTATCAAATGTTTTATTTGTTTTGTTCGTGTTGTCGCATTTTTCACGCGATATTCACCAAATCTGAAAACATGCTTTGTGGCATTTCCAGCGATAAATGAGTCCATTTGCATGGCATGTTGCGCCAGTGATTAGGTGAAAGCTCCTCATAGCGTTGCACTAAAAAGATTGAATCACTCGCTTTTTAGCGTGTTTATCGACTGCTACTATTCAGCCTGTTTAGCCATTTAACTGCACTATTAACAGAGGGATACAAGATGCAGAGTTTGTTTTCATTAACTGCTGGTGCCAATGTTCGTTGGCATGATTTGCCGGGGAAGGGTATTCCTGTTGTGTTTATTCACGGGCTTGGGTGCGCTTCTTCTTATGAGTATCCACGCATTGTGGCCGATCCGGCATTCGGTGGGCGGCGAGCCATATTGATTGACCTTCCTGGATATGGCTTCAGCGATAAACCGCATGACTATGATTACAGCATCGCTCATCAGGCAGACGTAGTTATCGAGGTGATCAACGCATTGATGCTCCCACAATGCCATATTTATGGTCACAGCATGGGGGGCAGTATTGCGATTGAAGTGGCGGCACGGTTGCGTGAGCGGGTAGGTAAACTGGTGGTTTCGGAACCTAACTTTTATGCAGGCGGTGGTGAATATAGCCGAATCATTGTAGAGCAACCGGAATCTGAGTTCGTCTCTAAGGTTTACGATCAGATGCTGGCGAACCACTCCTCACCCTGGAAGGGGTCGGCCCAACTTGCTGCATCCTGGGCAATGTGGCGTGGAGCCAAAAGTCTGGTTGATGGTGCCTCACCTTCATGGATGGAAACCTTTCTCGGCCTGTCCTGCTCATGTGCGCTGATTTTTGGCGAACACTCTTTACCAGACAAAGATTTTCAATACGTTAGCGATAAACACATACCTGTAGCCGTCATACCACAGGCAGGGCACTCAATGTCCTGGGAAAATCCGTCTGCCCTTGCCGAGGCGCTGAACAAGGAATTTAGCCCGGGATAACGTGCCAACCATTTTTGCTGTGACTTCAGCGATGCGGCTCAATGGCGAGCGATATATGCATGTGGCTGGAAAGAGAAAGATTGACGTATGTTATCGGCGTTTGGCATCAGAATAGGGCTGGGGGTCATGAATACGACTTTTTTCCTCTTCTCACTCACGATGAGCGGAAGAGGAATAAACATGAGTTTCTCTTTCTGAAACTAGTATCCGGCGGCTTTATTTGCCGCTTTTATACGTTTGTTTCTGGAATCTTTCTCATATTTATCGTTGGCTTGCATGATTCCGCCAGCGGCATCGATCCAATCGCTCGCGGTACATCCTGATAATGTGAGGCTCAACATAACGGCAAAGACAGTCTTCATTTTTAGCTCCATAGCGTGATTCATCATCCATGCAACAACCAAAAAATTTGATTGTTTACGCGATATTTTGACAATAAATTTGATTTATATCAACCTGACCCGGACGCCGGGCTATACAGATGTGCGGGTTCGGATCCAAAAGACTTAATGCGTTCATCTATAACCTTTTGTTTAATAATCTAAATTCTTCGCTTGATGTTTGCCCGTTAAAGTCAATCAGTACTTCTGTTCATCAAACAAAAATCTGCAAAACTAGACATCTATCGAGTTTTCACCTTAAAGTTCTCTTTTTTGTACTAGACAAAACCAACGTCTGGTTATCATATGGTTAATTAAAATATCGCTACATGTAAAAAATCGCCCAGATAGATGACTGGTCGGCGTACATGCCAGCGCAGCAAACACTCTGGCACACTTTCTCAGGAGCATTATGCAATCCTCTGTTAATAAGAACGAAAGCCGAACTTTCTTCGGCCATCCTTATCCGCTCGGCTCGCTCTTCTTTACCGAAATGTGGGAGCGGTTCTCGTTTTACGGCATTCGTCCGTTACTGATCCTGTTCATGGCCGCGACCGTTTACGACGGTGGCATGGGGCTGGCGCGTGAAAACGCATCGGCTATCGTCGGTATTTTTGCGGGCAGCATGTATCTCGCCGCGCTCCCTGGCGGTTGGCTGGCGGATAACTGGCTCGGCCAACAACGGGCGGTCTGGTACGGTTCCATTCTGATTGCGCTTGGGCATCTTTCGATCGCGCTGTCGGCCTTTATGGGCAATAACCTGTTCTTTATCGGCCTGATGTTTATCGTTCTCGGTTCCGGTTTGTTCAAAACCTGTATTTCAGTCATGGTGGGGACGCTGTATAAAAAAGGCGATGCCCGTCGCGACGGCGGCTTCTCGCTGTTTTACATGGGCATCAACATGGGGTCGTTTATCGCTCCGCTGATCTCCGGCTGGTTGATTAAAACGCACGGCTGGCACTGGGGCTTTGGCATCGGTGGCATCGGGATGCTGGTGGCGCTGGTGATCTTCCGCGTATTTGCCGTGCCATCCATGAAACGCTACGACAGTGAAGTTGGCCTGGATTCCACCTGGAACAATCCGGTGGCGAAGAAAAAGGGTGTAGGTGCCTGGCTTCTGGCGTTGGCGGTTGGCGTGGCGATTATTGTGACACTGATTGCGCAGGGCGTGATTGTGATTAACCCTGTCGCGGTCGCCAGCGTGCTGGTCTATGTGATTGCGGCCTCGGTCGCGCTCTATTTTATCTGGCTGTTCCTCTTTGCCGGTCTGAATCGTAAAGAACGCGCCAGGCTGCTGGTCTGTTTCATTCTGCTGGTTTCCGCGGCGTTTTTCTGGTCCGCGTTTGAGCAAAAACCGACGTCATTCAACCTGTTTGCGAACGATTACACCAACCGTATGATCGGTGATTTTGAAATCCCGGCGGTATGGTTCCAGTCAATCAATGCGCTGTTTATCATCATCCTGGCGCCGATCTTTAGCTGGGCATGGCCAATGCTGGCGCGTAACAACGTGCGTCCGAGCAGCATCACCAAGTTTGTGATCGGCATTTTGTGTGCGGCGGCGGGCTTTGGCGTGATGATGCTGGCGGCACAGAACGTATTGAACAGCGGCGGGGCAGGCGTATCGCCAATGTGGCTGGTGGGCAGCATCCTGATGTTGACGCTGGGTGAACTCTGTCTGAGTCCGATTGGTCTGGCGACCATGACACTGTTGGCGCCGGAAAGAATGCGCGGTCAGATGATGGGGCTGTGGTTCTGCGCCAGCGCGCTGGGCAACCTGGCGGCAGGTTTGATTGGTGGTCACGTTAAAGCCGATCAGCTGGATATGCTGCCAAATCTGTTCGCGCGCTGTTCCATTGCGCTGTTGATTTGTGCTGCGGTGCTGTTGGTGCTGATTGTTCCGGTGCGTCGTATGCTGGAAAACGCACAGGTGAAAACGGAAGACAAACCGGCGACCACTGCCTGACGGGCAGCGACTGAGTCTTAAACAGACCGGCGCGAAATGCGCCGGTTTTTTTATGGGCGTGATATGTTCAGTTATTGTGATCACGCTGGCGATGAACAAACCCTAAACCCTACCACTCAACCGCGAGAGCAGGACATGTCAGAATCCGCTGCTAAAAACATTCTTAACCTCTACGACACGCACGCGGACGCCTTTGCGCACCTGCGTTCCCGTCATTTAATGGAAAAAGCCTGGCTCGATAAATTTATCCACCTGCTTGGTTCACGCGGGACGGTTTTGGACATCGGCTGCGGCAATGGTCAGCCCATCGCTGAGTATTTCATTCAGCAAGGTTATCAAACCACGGGTATCGACGGCGCGTCCGCGATGCTGGCTCGCGCGCAGCAGCAGTTTCCGAAACAGCGTTGGTTGAATCTGGATATGCGTCAGTTAGTGCTGAATGAAACCTTTGACGGGCTGATTGCCTGGGACAGCGTTTTCCACCTGACCCAAGACGATCAGCGCCAGATGTTCCCCGTTTTTGCGCGTCACAGCCATCCGGGTAGCGTGCTGATGTTCACCAGCGGCACCTACAGCGGTATCGCGATGGGGGAATTTGAAGGCGAACCGCTCTATCACGCTAGCCTGTCGCCGGACGAATACCGGCAACGGCTGGCGGACAATGGTTTTGCAGTGATTGAGGTCATGTTTGAAGATCCCGAATGCGGCGGGCATTCGGTCTGGCTTTGTCAGGCACGCTAGCGCTTAGCCTGGCTCCAGCATCCCGAAACTCACAATCCGCGAACGGCCCAGCTCTTTTGCACGATACAGCGCGACGTCGGCCGCACGCAGCAGGTTGTCGCTCTGGACGTGCTCCGGGTAGCTGGCGATGCCAATCGACACGTCCACGGGACCGATCTCAGACAGCCCATAGCGCATCGAGAGGGTGTGGACACCCTCAAAAATCTCGGTTGCGCAAGCGTGGGCCCCTTCTTCATCAACGCCCGTCAGCAGCGCCAAAAACTCCTCGCCGCCATAACGGAACGCCACGCCAGTGTCGTGAACGGCGCGTTGGATGATGGCCGCGACGCTTTTGATCACCTGATCGCCCGCCTCGTGACCGAACCTGTCGTTAATATTTTTGAAGTGATCAATGTCGATCATCAGGCAACTCACGGGTGCTGCGTTACGCTCTGCCTGACTTATTTGCGTGCGCAACGTGTCTTCCAGATGGTGGCGATTACGCAGGCCCGTTAACGGATCATAGAGCGCTTTTTCGAGCAGGGCATCGCGCAGACGTTGGTTCGCTAACGCCAGGCCAAGCGCTTCGGCCATCAGTTCCAGATAAGCGCGAGATGGTGCCGTTTCTGGCGTGATGTTCTGGAAAGAGAGTAAGCCAATCGCTTCTCCCTGCGCGATCAGCGGGACGCAAAGCGAGTGATTGGCGCAGGTGTCCGGCAGATGATAGCAGGCGATATCTGGCTCGCCGCTGACCGGTGGATGGCTCTGACCGCGACGTACCGCCCAACACGCATCGGGATGGAATGGGTCCTGTTTTCCCTCGGGGGAAAGCCATTGCGCGACGCAGCGCATCTGCCACGGATCGCGGTCAAGAATATAGATCCGCCCGGCGATTCCCGGCGCGATATTGGGGGCGAAAAGCTGCGCAACGTTAATCACATCTTCAAAGTTCTCGCAGCCCTGCAAACGCTGCGTCATGCGCGCCAGCAGTTCGCGGATTGCCCAGTCGGCGTCGCGCTCTTTTTCCAGACGCTGTCGCACCAGTCCATTTTCGCGAAAAATACGGATCGCCTGCGCCATGTCGCCAATTTCGTCGATTTGGTTAAAGTTGGGCGTCTCAACCGCATAATCCTGGGAGGCCAGACGATTAACAACATCGCTCAGGCGCACCACCGGGCGCAGCACCCGACGTTTTAAGATGAAACCCAGTACAAACAGGAACAGCAGGGCCGTCACGCCGACCATCACTTCAGACAAGGTGCGCAGCAGGCGCGAGGCGTTCGTTGCCTGCTGGACAGCGTCCTGCGCACGGCGATCGAGCATCAGGCGGAAATGGTCGATCTGGTCTTGCGCCCGCTCCAGCTCTTGCTCGTAAGGTTTGCCGTAAAGCAGCGCGAGGGCTTGCGCCTGTTCACCGCGCGTCACCTGAGCTAACGCGGTCTGCTGTTCATCCTGAAGCGCATCGACAACCCGGAATCCTTCATGCAGCAGCGCCAGTTCTTCTTCCGTCGCGCCGTTGTCTTTCAGTTTTACCAGACGATGTTCAACGGCCTTCATGGACTGTTCTTTTTGCTGATATTCCGCCAGTACGTCCGAGTCTTGTTTGATCACGTACAGTCGCGCCAGATCCGAAAGCGACCAGATCTCGACTTCAACTTCTTCAGTCAGCTGATCAAAAACTTGTCGCTGTTCTACCGCCTGCCGCTCAACATTATCGGCGTTTGACGCCATCAGCATCACCACGCCTGAAACGATTGTCAGGCACACCGTGGCACCATAGGCCCAGTTCGTTATGGTCGCAATACGCACCTGTTGGATCCTTCTAGGCCATTTGTGGGATATCTTTCTTGAAATTATAGGAAACGCATGATTTCCGTGTAAAAAAAAGCGGCCATTGGCCGCCTGGTCTGTTAGATATCGTCACCGCTTCACAAATCTGGAGGGTTTTTTCCTTCTTCGATAAAGGCTTCGTCGATTTCGTCCGCATTACCGGCATGGTCGCGACCAGAAAGGATATTCCAGCAGGCAATAAACAGGGCGGCGATCAGCGGGCCAATCACAAAGCCGTTAATGCCGTAAATTTCCATACCGCCAAGCGTAGAAATCAGGATCAGGTAGTCCGGCATTTTGGTGTCTTTGCCGACCAGCAGCGGGCGCAGAATGTTATCCACCAGCCCCACGATGATGACAAAGAAGCCGACAATGAAGAACCCCTGCCACAGCTGTTGCGTGGCAAACAGGAAGACAGCGGCGGGCACCCAAATAATCGCCGAACCGACGGCCGGGATTAACGACAGGAACGCCATCAGCGCGCCCCACAAAATACTGCCGTCGATACCGGCGATATAAAAGGCGATACCGCCCAAAATACCCTGCACGAGAGCCACAACTACCGTCCCTTTGACCGTCGCGCGGGAGACCGCGGCAAATTTCGCGAACAGATGCTGCTTAACAAAATCGGATAGCGGCAGGGAATCGAGGATCTGGCGCACCAGATACGGTCCGTCTTTCAGCAGGAAAAACAGCAAATAAATCATGATGCCGAAGCTGATAGCAAAGCCGAACGTGCCCTTGCCGATCAAGAAGGCGCTGCCCGCCAGATACTGCCCGCCTTTTAACGCGGCGTCCGACAGCTTTTGCTGGATCTGCGCGGCATTATCCAAATTGTGGTCGACAAGGAAATTCCGTGCCCAGTCCGGCAAGTGCGCAAACAGGCTTGCCACCACTTCCGGGAATTGGGAGTTCGTATGCTGGAGCTTGGTGTAAACCACGTTCAGCTCGATAGCGAGCGACGAGAGAATCACGATCAGCGGTGTAAACACGATCAGGCAGATAATGCCCAGCGTCAGCAGCGATGCCAGTCCGTTGCGTTCGCCCATCAGGCTGCGCAGTTTGTTCTTCACCGGATGGAAGATGACGGCCAGTATCGAGGCCCAGAGAACGGCCGAAAAGTAGGGCGCTAGTATGTCAAAGAAGGCCAGTGAAACGATGACGAGAATCAGAATGAAGAAACCTTTGGTAAGTCCTTTAAAGCGCATGAGCCAGTCCTGGTAACGTATAAACACCGTCGACTATAGAACCCTTTGGCGGATTTACCAATTTTGTCGTCAGGATCACACCGTGAGATTTTCTGCTCATCCATATCCCTTTTATGAAATGGGCAATCACACCTTTCTGTATGAGAGGGCCCGACGGGATCCCACTTTCGACTGACCGATAATGCCCTCCGTCCACGCCATGCTTTCAGTATCGGCTTACGGAGGTGCTTATGGCATGGCGACCCATTCTCTATGTGATCATGACAAACCAACCCCGACTCAGTGCCCGCCGTGCGCGGTTACGTTTGGTTCGCGGCTAGCTTTTTGTTAACAATCACGGTATAACAAAACCTTCTTTGGATGTTTAGATGTCCATACGTTTAGAAGGTAATATGCAAACAGAACACGACAATGGGCAGCTAAAGCGCACCATGAAAACGCGCCACCTGATTATGCTGTCGCTGGGTGGCGTAATTGGCACAGGGTTATTTTTTAATACGGGTTACATTATCTCCACGACCGGTGCGGCGGGCACGCTGCTGGCGTATTTGATCGGCGCGCTGGTGGTCTGGCTGGTAATGCAGTGTCTGGGCGAGCTTTCCGTCGCGATGCCGGAAACAGGGGCGTTTCATGTCTACGCCACGCGCTATCTGGGGCCAGCCACGGGTTATACCGTCGCGTGGCTTTACTGGCTCACCTGGACCGTGGCGCTCGGCTCAAGCTTTACCGCCGCCGGATTCTGCATGCAATACTGGTTCCCGCAGGTGCCCGTCTGGGCATGGTGCGTGGTTTTCTGCGCGGTGATTTTTGCCCTCAATGTCATCTCGACACGTTTCTTTGCCGAAGGGGAATTCTGGTTCTCGCTGGTGAAAGTCATCACCATCATCGCCTTTATTATCCTGGGCGGGGCGGCGATCTTCGGCTTTATCCCGATGCAGGACGGTTCACCCGCGCCGGGCTTATCCAATATCACCGCCGAAGGCTGGTTCCCCCACGGCGGCCTGCCGATTCTGATGACCATGGTGGCGGTGAACTTCGCTTTCTCCGGCACCGAGCTGATTGGCATCGCAGCGGGCGAAACCGAGAATCCGCATAAAGTGATCCCGGTGGCGATCCGCACCACGATTGCGCGCCTGATCCTGTTCTTCATCGGCACCGTTTTTGTGCTGGCGGCGCTGATCCCGATGCAGCAGGCCGGCGTGGAGAAAAGCCCGTTCGTGCTGGTGTTCGAGAAAGTCGGCATTCCGTATGCGGCGGACATTTTTAACTTCGTGATCCTGACGGCCATTCTGTCGGCGGCGAACTCCGGGCTGTATGCGTCAGGCCGCATGCTGTGGTCGCTGTCGAATGAGAAAACGCTGCCGCGCTGCTTTGCCCGCGTCAATAAAAACGGCGTGCCGCTGACGGCAATTTCGGTGTCAATGCTGGGCGGCGTTTTGGCGCTGTTCTCAAGCGTGATCGCCCCGGACACGGTGTTTGTCGCGCTGTCGGCGATTTCAGGGTTTGCGGTCGTAGCGGTGTGGATAAGCATTTGTGCCTCGCACTTTATGTTCCGCCGCCGTCACCTCCAGGCGGGCAAACCGCTGGCGGATTTACAGTATCGTGCCCCGTGGTATCCGCTGGTGCCGGTATTGGGATTTGTCCTGTGCGTGGTGGCCTGCGTCGGTCTGGCCTTTGATCCAAGCCAGCGCATTGCCCTTTACTGCGGAATTCCGTTTGTCGCCCTGTGTTATGGTGCGTACTACCTCACCCAAAATCTTAAAACGCAGGAGCCTGAACATGTCGCTGAATAATCCGCTTACCGCCCTCCTTGAAACACGGCCTTTTATCGTGCTGGACGGCGCAATGGCGACGGAGCTTGAAGCGCGCGGGTGTAACCTGGCCGACAGCCTTTGGTCGGCAAAAGTGCTGGTCGAAAACCCGGATCTCATTCGTGACGTGCACCTGGACTATTTCCGCGCTGGCGCACAGGTGGCGATCACCGCCAGCTATCAGGCCACGCCAGCGGGATTTGCCGCGCGCGGCCTGGACGAGGCGCAGTCGCGTGCGCTGATTAGTAAAAGCGTCGAGCTGGCGCGTAAGGCGCGCGAAGCTTATCTGGCTGAAAACGCGCACGCGGGCACGCTGCTGGTCGCCGGTTCTGTCGGGCCTTACGGCGCGTATCTGGCGGACGGGTCTGAGTATCGCGGGGATTACGTGCGCAGTGCGCAAGAATTGACTGAATTTCACCGCCCGCGCGTAGAGGCGCTGCTGGATGCGGGGGCCGACTTACTGGCCTGCGAAACGCTGCCATCATTTGCAGAGATCAAAGCCCTGGCGGCGTTGCTGAGCGGATATCCCCGTGCTCGCGCGTGGTTCTCGTTTACCCTGCGTGACAGCGAGCACCTCAGCGACGGCACGCCGCTGCGTGAAGTGGTTGCCGCCCTGGCGGATTATCCGCAAATTGTCGGGCTGGGCATCAACTGCATCGCGCTGGAAAATACCACCGCCGCGCTTGAGTATCTGCACAGCCTGACTGCGCTGCCGTTGGTAGTCTATCCGAATTCGGGCGAGCACTATGACGCCGTGACCAAAACCTGGCATCACCACGGCGAAGCCTGTGAAACGCTGTCGGGCTATCTACCGCAGTGGCTGGCGGCAGGCGCAAAGCTGATTGGCGGATGCTGTCGCACCACACCGAAGGACATTGCGGAGCTGAACGCGCAGCGCTGATAAGTGCGGGTTTGATGTTCCCACCCCAACCCTCTCCCACGGGGAGAGGGAGCAAACATCAAAACGGTAACTTGGGTTGCCGTTTTGCTTTTACCTTGTTCGGAGTGCTGTCCTTATCCCAGTCACGTCTCACAGATGAGGGGGAAATTGAGTTTTTTATTAAGCGATCTATTTATTTTGTGGTGCTGGCTTCATCCATGCATCATCGTATTTAATATTTCCTCTTACATAATTCCATTCAATACCTCGAAATCTAAGCCCCATGACTTCATGCATATTCGGGGTGGAACTGCCAGGATAATAAACATGAGTGAAATCCACCGAAGAAACGACAACGCCTTCTAGCGTAATGTTATAAATCTCAACTTCTATTCCTGCTTCTACTATTTCATAGTATTTAAGAACCGCTTTTTGAAATCTCTTTTGCTCACACACAGCGATAGCAAAGAAAGGACTGGTTTTATCAAGTTGCTTATGAATAACTACAGGGCTATGTTGTCTACATCCTGTCATGCTTCCTGTATTGCTGTCTACTGGCTGCCTTACGCCGTAACTACTGTTCATAACTTCTATAGCACCCTCACGGCCTAAAGCCATGCAATCTCCTGGGATTTGCATTCCATTTTCGTCATACAGGAATAAATAAGCGGGTAGTGACATAATTAGCGGTTCCCATCGTTGTCTATGAAGAACGAATCAGAATAACTGATCCCATTTAAGCTGTATGCAATATCATATTTATATCCTTTTGGTAATTTTACGTTAACGCAGGTGTCAGGATAGGATGATGAAATTTTATCAGTGGCTTTCAAAACGGTGTATTTTTTATTAGGCCAATAGTAAATACTATAACGTTCTAGAATGTCATTCTTATTTATAGAAAAGCAGATAGTATTACCTTGCATAAAGACACTGCGTTGGATAGGTGCTGGTTTTCCTCCGCCAGGGCAACCCGTAAGGATAAGAGTGAAAGGTAATATTAGTAATATTTTCATCTTGGAAATCCTTTCAAAACTGATTTGTATTTTCTAATGAGTTCATAAGTGGATTCATTCGGTTGCCAGTCTCTATATTCTGTTAAATATAACGTATCTCTTCTGAATCCATAGGTAAGCAGTAGCCAATAGTCGCTGGCAATTGATGCTTGTTGTTCTAATCCATAATGAAGAAAATCAGCGTTATCTAAGCTGTAACTATAATCAGCAAAGCGAGAGAATAACCCTGTGGTTCTAACAAACATTCCCTTTTGTGCTTGCCATGCATGAACCATTTCATGCATAAATCTGTGTTTCTTCTGTAGATCTCTTTCTAAAGAAAAATCAGGGGAATAGGTTCCTTCTCTAAACCATAATTCTCCGTCAGGAGTCATTGCAACATCGACAGGTTGCAGGTTGATTGGAAGATACCCTTCACGATGTACCCATATGCGGTTATAGATAAGACTTCCACCAAACAACGTTTTGGCTAATGCGATTTCACCTACCGTTAGTTGTCTGACTCCACCGGGTACAATCGATGTTCCTGATGTGGGTTTTATACTTTCATCAACGGGCATTTAAAAATCCATTTTAATGACGTGAAAATTTATCGTACGCCTCTCCTGAATATAAAATAATAAATATTGTGGCGCGGGTTTATAAAGTTTGTAAGAAGGGGTTAACACTATTCATCGAATGAGTAATAAGTCTATTGAATATATATTGAGATGATGGGTGGTTATTATTAATGGTGACCGGAGTGCCCAGTGCTGGCGAGTGCGAGTCTGATGCCCTCACCCCAACCCTCTCCCACGGGGAGAGGGCGAAGACATAAAAAACGACAACAGGCGTTGCCGTTTTGCTTTGACCTTGTGCAGCCTGATGCCCTAATCCCAACCCTCTCTCACGGGGAGAGGGAGCAAACACTAAAAACGACAACCCAAGTTGCCGCTTTGCATTGACCTTGTGCAGCCTGATGCCCTCACCCCAACCCTCTCCCAGGGGAGAGGGAGCAAACACTAAAAACGACAACGGGTGTTGCCGTTTTGCTTTTACCTACGCCGCATCCGCCAGCACAAACATGCCGTACGGGTGGATCTCGAGGTAAAAATTATCGCCTTCGTTCGGCTGCAGGCGTGTGGCGTTCACCTGCAACAAAATTTCCTGCCCGTGCCAGTTCACAATCACCTCATACTGCGGCCCCATATACGCCACATGGCGAATCACGCAGCGCTGGCTCTCTTCGCCGTGCTCGCTCAGGGTGATCGCTTCAGGACGCACGCCAACCGATCCCGTTCCTTCGCGGGCAAAGTGCAGTGGGCGCGGCAGGCGATAGCCGTGGATCTCCACGAAATCCTCGCTAAAGCGTGCCGGGAACAGGTTGGCGTCGCCCATAAAGCTCGCCATAAAGCGCGATGCGGGCTGGCGATACAGATCCTGCGGCGAGCCAATCTGCATAATGTTGCCTTTATTCATTACCAGCACGGTGTCGGACACCGCAAACGCCTCGCTCTGATCGTGGGTGACATACAGCGATGTGATGTTGAACTGCTTTTGCAGCTCGCGAATTTTGTCGCGCATGCTGCGCCTCAGGTTGGCATCGAGGTTGCTCAGCGGCTCATCGAACAGCAGCACTTTCGGTTTGAGGATCAGCGCACGCGCCAGCGCCACGCGCTGCTGCTGTCCGCCGGAGATCTGGTCGACGTATCGATCTTCAAAGCCGTCCAGATCCACCATCGCCAGCGCTTCTTTGACGCGGGTTTTCATTTCGCTGCGCGATACGCCGAGCATTTTCAGGCCGTACCCCACGTTCTCGCCCAGCGACATGTGCGGGAACAGGGCGTAAGACTGGAACACCATGCAGATATCACGCTGCTGAATGGACCGATGCGTCACGTCTTCGCCGTCGATTAAAATCTGCCCCTCGGTCGGTTTTTCCAGCCCCGCGACCAGACGCAGCACCGTGGTTTTGCCGCAGCCCGACGGGCCGAGCAGCGTCACCATCTGCCCCTGAGGAATCGCCAGATTAATATTCTCGATAACGGTGTTGTTACCAAAGCGCTTGGTGACATTGCGCAGTTCAACGAAATGTTTCTGAGTCATAGTGTTACGCCTGGTTTTTGGCTTTTGAACGGGAAGTGCGAGATTCACCGATCAGCCAGTCAAAGAGGAAAATGATCGCCAGCATGACCACAATCAGGATCGAGCCGTAGGCAATCGCCACGCCGTATTCGCCGTCTTCCACGCGGTTCAGAATGTAGGCCGTTGCCACCCGGGTATCCGGCGTGACGAGGAACACAATGGCGCTTACGGTGGTAATGGCGCGCACGAAGCTGTAAATCAGCGCCGACAGAATCGCCGGGCGCAGCAGTGGCAGCAGAATATGCGTGATGGTCCGGAAGCTCCCGGCGCGCAGGCTAAGCGATGCTTCATCCAGCGATTTGTCGATCTGCCCCAGTCCCGCGATCCCGGCGCGAATGCCCACCGGCACGTTACGCATCACCATCGAGATAATCACAATCGCGGCGGTTCCCGTGAGGTAAACCGGCGCGCTGTTAAAGGCCAGAATGTACGATACGCCCGCCACGGTGCCTGGCACGGCGAAGCACAGCATGGTGGTGAACTCGATAGTCTTTTTGCCACGGAACTGCTGGCGCACGACCACCCAGGCGATCAGCAGGCCAAAACCGGCGGTGATCGGTGCGGCGATCCCGGCGTACAGCAGCGTATCGAGCAGTGAAGGCCACGCCCCGTCGCTCATGCCCTGGCCGAACAGTTTGATAAAGTTATCCAGCGTCAGGGTGTAATCCACGCCCCAGTTCACCGTAAAGCTGCCGTAGAAAATGCTGCCGTAGAGCAGGGCGTTAAAGGCGATCCAGACGGTCAACAGCGCCACGACGCCCCACACCAGCGTCACCGGCAGCGGCTGCACGTCGCCACGGTAGGATTTGCCGGATACGGTCACGTATGACCGCTTACCGATCCACATGTACTGAATGCAGAACACCAGTAGCGAGAAGACCAGCAGGAACGCGCCAAGCGTACTGGCCGCCTGATAATCCAGCTGCGAGCCGGTGATGTAGAAGTAGATTTGCGTGGCGAGAACATCGAAGTTACCGCCCAGCACCAGCGGGTTACTGAAGTCGGCCAGCGACTGCACGATAACAATCAGGAAGGCGTTTGCCAGCGCGGGTTTCAGCAGCGGCACAAATACACCGTTAAAGGTCTGCCAGCGGCTGGCGCGTAGGGTATACGACGCCTCCTCCAGCGATGGATGAATGGTTTTGATGGCCCCGTCGAGGATCATGAACGCCATCGGCGTAAAGGCCAGCACCTGCGCCAGCCAGATACCGGTGAACCCGTACAGCCAGTTGGTGTTGGTCAGGCCAAACCAATCGACCATCAGCTCGGTTATGTAGCCGGAGCGGCCCATCATCAGCGTCACGCCCAGGCCCACCACAAACGGCGGGGTGACGATCGGCAGAATCGAGAAAATACGCCCAATAATGGCGCTGCGTCTGGCGATACGGGTGGTGTAGATCGCCAGCACCAATCCAAAGAACGTACAGCCGATACCGACGGCAATCGATAGCAGAATCGAGTTGATAATGACCTGAACGATATGCGCCTGCGACAGCACCGTCATAAAGGCCAGCGGCGCAAATTCGCCCGTATCGGTGGTGAACATCGGAATGAAAATGGCGATGCTCGGCCAGACGATAAAGATGCCGATCAGGGCGACGATGGTTATCAGAGAGGCAATCACAAAGCGGTCGCCGCCCAGCCACTCGAGTCGCGTCAGCGCCAGCGTCATAATCGCCCCAAGCGCAACGAACAGCACGATAGAGGCGTAGCCTAATCCGCGTCCTTCGACCGTGGCGCTGATGACGATAGACGCCATGCACAGCAGCGCCCATCCCGCATCGATATAATGGCGGCTGATCTGTTCGCGTTTCGCTTCACTGAACGGACGCACCAGCAGCAGGCTCGGCAGTAAATACCACAGCCAGCTAACGTTGAAATGTGACCAGCTGTAGGCGTCGAGGATCTCGTCGCGCGTCGACTCCAGCAGGCCGTAATCCAGGCTCCAGCTTGGCAGCAGGGCAAACGCCAGCCAGCCGAGTAAAACCCAAAGGAATACCGCATCCCGTTTTTTGGCGGGATGGAGAGCTAATGTGTGTGACATACGTTTTCCGGGTGTTGGAGGCCCGACGGGAAAATCCGCCGGGCGATAACCACTGTTCGCGGGCTTATTTACCCATCTTCACGTCGCTGACCCATTTGTTGATCAGTGCCTTGCGCACATCCGTTGAGCCGTACTTATCCATGTCGTAGCTGATCAATTTCAGGTCGTCGAGCTTCAGTGAGTTCGGCGAGGTTTCTGCCGTGGTGTTGGTCAGGATTTGGTAGGATTTGCCTTTCTTCCATGCCAGCTCCTGGGCTTCTTTCGACAGCACCCAATCCACAAACAGCTTCGCGTTTTCTTCGTTACGCGCGCCTTTCAGAATGCTCACGCCGCCAATTTCATACCCGGTGCCTTCGCACGGAGAAATCAGCTCCAGCGGTGCGCCTTGTTCTTTTTCCAGCGAGTAATCGTGCAGGAAACCAATCCCGATGGCGGTTTCACCGCGCGCGGCGTTACGTGCCGGAGCAATACCAGATTTGGTGTACTGCGACACGTTGCTGTTCAGCTGTTTCAGGTAATCGAACGCCTGATCTTCGCCCCACAGCTGCACGAAGGTTGCCAGTGCGGTATACGCCGTGCCAGAGCTTTGCGGATCGGCAATCTGGATCTCGCCTTTGTATTCCGGCTTGGTCAGATCTTTCCAGCATTTAGGGACGGGCAGATTTTTCTCTTTCAGGCGCTGAGTGTTCACGCCAAAGCCCAGAATGCCGACGTAAACGGCGGACGAGTAGTTGCCTTTCACCTTGGCCGGATCGCGGAATTTCTCCATGATCTGCTCCAGATTTGCCGATTTATACGGCTGCAACAGACCCATTTCACCGGCCTGCGATTGCGGGTCCAGCGTGCCGCCGTACCAGACGTCAGCCTGCGGGTTTTTCTTCTCGGCATCGACTTTCGCCAGCGTGCTGCCGGAGCCGTTGCGGATAAACGAGGTTTTGACGTCGTACTTATCGCCAAAGGCTTTGGTTTCGGTTTCACACATTTCGTTGGTGGCGCTGCAATACACCACCAGACGGCCTTTAGCCTGCGCGGCACCCGTTAAGGTGGCCAGCGCGATCCCAGATGCAATGAGGGTAGAGAGGAGTGTTGTTTTCATTATTCAGCCTTTTTAGGACGTTATGTGACTGCGAGAAGCGGTGATGCCCGACATCAGCAGCGGCATCAGCAATAAACCCATCAGTACGGCGGCAATCGAGAGCAAACTGAACATCCCCGACCAGCCGTAATGTTCGATAACCAGCGACAGCGGCCATCCGGCCAGCGCCGCCCCCAGATAGGCAAACACGCCGAGAAAACCGGTAATCGAGCCTGCCGCCTGTTTGTGCCCGCACTCCACGGCGGCAAGGCCGATCAGCATTTGCGGGCCAAACACAAAAAATCCGACGGTAAAAAAGCACATCGCCAGCAGGGCGTAGTGGTGAACCGGTGCCAGCCACAGCGCGGCGACGGAAACCATCAGCCCCAGCGTGAACAGCAAAATCATCGGCGCACGCTGGCCGCTAAACAGCAGGTCCGAACCCCATCCGGCGAACAACGCGCCCAGTAAACCGCCCACTTCAAACAGCATCACCGTGGCGTTGGCGCTCAACAGATTCACGCCGTGGCTTTCTGACAGCCAGATATTGCCCCAGTCGTTCAGCGCAATACGGATCAGATACACCAGCACATACGACGCGCCGAGCAGCCAGATCATCGGGTTTTGCAGCATCGTCGTGCGTAACATCTGCCACAGCCCCATCGGCGGGCTATGCTGTTCCTGGCGCAACTCCAGCGGATCGTTGCGCCACTCCCCGACCGTCGGCAGACCCTCTTCCTGCGGTGTTCCCCGCAGCTGTGTGGTCAGCCAAATGCCGAGCACAATGCTGATGATCCCCGGTGTCAGCATCGCTGCCTGCCAGCCCCAAAGATGGGCGGCAAAGGCACATATCAACGGAATAATCGCGCCACCAATATTGATGGAGGTATTCCAGCAGCCCCACCAGAAGCCGCGCTCGTTGCGCGAATACCAGTGGGTGAGCAATCGGGCGCACGGCGGCCATCCCCATCCCTGAAAGAAACCGTTCAGCGTCCAGATAAACAGCAGCAACGGGAACGAATCGCTAAACGTAAACAGCACGTTCAGTATGCCGGTTGCCAGCAGGCCGATCCCCATAAACGCCCGCTGCCCGTGGCTGTCGTGCCACAGACCGGCGGCAAATTTCGACAGCCCGTAGCTCAGATAAAACAGCGAACCGATCAGCCCGATATCGCTTTTGCTCAGCCCCAAATCCATTTGCAGCGCGGGTAACACGTAATTCACGCTCTTGCGCGTCAGGTAAAACGCGGCGTACCCGATGGCCATGCACAACAGCAATCGTGGGCGTATCGCCCGATAGCGTTGAGTAATCTCTTCAGCAGACAGTGCGTGCATGGCGTTCTCCGTTTGAGATGACTGTATGAAAGCGTGACGAAAAAGGGATGAGAGAAAGTCTGGAGTGACTAAGACTTTTTCCTGGTTAGTGAAGTGTTTGTTGCAAAATTGTGGGCAGGTTAACAATTACGCGCGTACCGGCGTGAGAGCTCAGCGTAAATTCGCCCCCGAGAGCATGGACGCGCTCGCGCATCCCCTGAATACCAAAGCCAGGCGCATTCTCAGGGCTGATACCCCCGCCGTTGTCCGCAACTTCCAGATGCAGCCGGTTTTCCTGCTGGCGAAGGACAATCGTCACTTCACTGGCATCGGCGTGTTTACTGACGTTATTCAGCAACTCCTGTAACAGGCGATACAGGGTGAACACCAGGGTTTCATTTTCCGGTGGCGCGGGCAACTCATAGTCAAACCGACAGGCGATTCCGCGCTCGGCAAAGGCAAATTCGTTGACCAGATGATGCAGCGCCTCTTTGAGCGACAGTTCGTCGAGCACGGGCGGGCGCAACTGGCGCAGCAGCTGGCGGGTGGAGTGATGAATCCGCCGCGCCAGCTCGTTGATCTGTCCGGCGGCTTCAACCGCCAGCGGGGTATCGGCGGCGCGCTTAACCAGCTGCGACTGAATTTGAATAGCGGTAATATTCTGGCCGATCTCGTCGTGCAGCTCGCGGGCCAGGTGCTTGCGAGTATCTTCTTCGGTGTGGATCAGCTTTTCGGTGAGCGCTCGCCGCGCCTGAAGCTCGGCCTCCAGTCGGCGGCGATAGTGGTCGAGATTCAGCGCCAACTGCTGCTGACGGCTGATGGCGATCCCAAGGCCAATCCCGAGCAATGACTGCGTGGCGAGGAAAATCTCCAGCTCCATCAGATCGGTAAACCCCACGCCCACCTGGCGCGCAATGGTGATCATCATGCTACCCAGCAACCCCGACAGCACGCCGCCCTGCCAGCCAAACTTCCACGCCATCACCACGTTTGGCAGAAACACTACGATCAGCAGCAGGCGCTCAAGAGCGGGGGAGAGCACCATTTGCGTGCCGATCCCGATGATAAAAAACAGGCTGCACCAGATGATAAGCGAGGTGCGCAGCGGTGGATTGCTGGTGTCCAGCCCGAGCAAATGGTAGCGATGCTGCTGGCGCAAAAACTCAAACACCAGATAGACAAACGGCGTGAGCAACACCCCGCCGGTAAAAGAGGCCAGCAGCAGAAGCGTGCCAGGGCTTTCCAGAAACGGTGACAGCAGCAGCGTTTGCAGCAACGCGTTGAGCGTCACCGCGGCAATCAGCAGGGAAAGACGCTGCCAGTACAGAGGGAAACGGTGCCAGTAGCGTTGTGTCAGCCAGGCGGCGGCCGTCCCAATCAGCGGAACCGCCAGCATCTCGTAGCGGGTCAGGAGCTGTTCGCTGTGCAGCCACCCGATGGCAACGAGAGTCGACAGAATTAACGCTGGCCAGAGGCGGCGCGACAGCAAAATCAGCAGCGCCAGGTACACGCCCTGCGGCAGGAACAGCGCGGCCTGTTGGCCGTTATGCGTCAGATAAAAACTGAGCGTCCACAGCATCAGCCAGCCAGTGCCCCAGGCCAGCATAATGAACAGCGAGAGGATAATGTGCCGCACGGAGCGCTGCATCAGTGGCCCGTCAGCAGCTGATTATCGAGAGCGAAATGCACCAGTTCGATGGTGCTGCTGCACTGCAATTTTCCCAGCACGTTGGCGCGATGCACATGTACCGTTTTGTGGCTCAGTTCGAGCGTAAAGGCGATGGCTTTGACGCTTTCGCCTTTCACCAGCAGGTCGAACACTTCGCGCTCGCGCGGAGTCAGTACATCGAGCACTTTGGACACGGGCTGGCCGCCGCGCAGGGCTTTGACCGCATCGGCGCAAAGATAATGCCCGCCCATCCCCACGGAGCGTACGGCCTGCACCAGCTCTTCCGGCCCGCAGCGTTTGGTGAGATATCCGCTGGCGCCCGCATCGAGCGCGCTCTGCACAAACGCGGGAGTATCATAAATACTGAGAATGATTGCGCGAAAGCCGGGGCGCTGCTGACGCAGGCGTTTCAGCAGACTGAGACCATTTTCGTCAGGCATGGCGACGTCCATCACCGCGACGTCGATATCGTTACGTGACAAGGCAGGCCACGCTTCGGCAGCACTGCCGTATTGGCCTTCGACGATCAGATCTTCTTCCAGATTTAACAGCTGAGCGAATCCAGATCGGACCACCACGTGGTCGTCCACCAGCACCACTTTGATCATCATTCATACCTTTGCTGAATAGTTTCTCTATGATGCCTGCCGCCGCCGGGCTGGCAATCGTGTGCGTACGGTTATGTAATGGATGTAACAGAATTGCAATATAGATTGTTTTTTTCTACGGGGGATCAGGCGGCTCTGGCTTTCTCCCTCTCCATTTAGAGAGAGGCTGGGGTGAGGGGATCAGGTGGCTCTGGCTTTCTCCCTCTCCATTTAGAGAGAGGCTGGGGTGAGGGGGAACAGGCGGCTCTGGTTTTCTCCCTCTCCATTTAGGGAGAGGGTTGGGGTGAGGGGGATCAGGCGGCTCTGGTTTTCTCCCTCTCCATTTAGGGAGTGGGTTGGGGTGAGGGGGAACAGGCGGTTCGGAAGTATGTTCCGTTCACTTCATGATTTCTGCTTATTTGAACAATTACATCTGTGAACGTGTTAAGGGGGCTATCGCCGCCCCCTTAACAATCCCGGCTCCCGGCAAGAAAATCGCCGCTACGCGGTACTTTCGTCTTATTCCCTCCGGCTTTCGGGGGCGGGCGCTGTAACGTCCCTGTAAATGCGCCCTCGCCGCGCATCCATGCGCGTCGCCCCGGCCTGCGGAAAACGACTCAGCGATTTACAGCCGGACCAGGGTAGCGCGGTAAGATTATTATCCTTCTGAATATCCGTGTCGCGGCGATAGCTAATAACAAAAATCCCTAAGCGCCAGACCCCACAAAATTCACTATCCTTTGCCGTTTTTTTTCTAAAAACCTTTCGGCATTAACGATGCTTTTTTATTCCTTTATCAAAATTCTCGCGCCGGAAATACTGCACCCATAACAAAAGAGGGGAGCAGACACCATGGCAATTTCATCGCGTATCACACTACTCGGCGCTCTGGCGCTGTGGGCATTTCAGGCGCAGGCGGTTGATGTCACCGTCGCGTATCAAACTTCCGCGGAACCGGCAAAAGTCGCGCAGGCGGATGGGACGTTTGCGAAAGAAAGCGGCGCGAAAGTGGACTGGCGGAAGTTCGACAGCGGCGCAGCCATCGTGCGGGCTTTAGCGTCCGGCGACGTGCAGATCGGTAATCTCGGATCCAGCCCGCTGGCGGTTGCTGCGAGTCAGCAAGTGCCCATTGAAGTGTTTCTTCTCGCTTCGCAGCTCGGGAATTCCGAAGCGCTGGTGGTGAAGAAAGGGATCACCAAACCCGAGGATCTGATCGGCAAACGTATCGCCGTGCCGTTTATCTCAACCACCCACTACAGCCTGCTGGCGGCACTCAAGCACTGGGGTATCAAGCCGGGTCAGGTGGAGATCCTTAACCTGCAACCGCCCGCCATTATTGCTGCCTGGCAGCGTGGAGATATTGACGGAGCGTATGTCTGGGCACCGGCGGTGAACGCGCTGGAAAAGGACGGCACGGTTCTGACCGATTCCGAAAAAGTGGCTGAGTGGGGCGCGCCAACGCTTGATGTCTGGGTGGTGCGTAAAGACTTTGCAGAGAAGCATCCTGACGTGGTGAAAGCCTTTGCGAAAAGCGCCATCGACGCACAGCAGCCCTACATCACCAATCCCGATGAATGGCTGAAACAGCCCGCCAATCTGGAAAAACTCTCGCGCCTGAGTGGCGTGCCAGAAGCGGACGTGCCGGGTCTGGTCAAGGGCAATACCTATCTGACGCCAGCGCAGCAGGTCCAGCAGCTTGCGGGGCCGGTGAATAAAGCGATTATCGACACCGCCGGGTTCCTGAAAGAGCAGGGCAAAGTGCCTGCGGTGGCGGCGGATTACAGCCAGTTCGTGACCGATCGCTTTGTGAAATAAGGGGACCGCGCGATGCTGAATATTACAAACCTGTCCGCCAGCTACGGCGGGAAACCCGCGCTGGACGATATCAATCTGACGCTGGAGAGCGGTGAACTGCTGGTGGTGCTGGGGCCGTCCGGTTGTGGCAAAACCACGCTGCTGAATCTGATTGCCGGGTTTGTACCTTATCAGCACGGGACTATTCAGCTGGAAGGGCAACGCGTAGACGGCCCGGGCGCGGAGCGCGGCGTGGTCTTTCAGAGCGAAGGCCTGTTGCCCTGGCGCAACGTGCAGGAAAACGTGGCCTTTGGCCTGCAGCTGGCAGGAATACCCCGCGAACAGCGGTTAGACACCGCGCGTCAGATGCTTAAAAAAGTGGGGCTGGAGGGGGCAGGAAAACGCTTTATCTGGCAGTTGTCCGGCGGGCAGCGTCAGCGCGTGGGCATTGCGCGTGCGCTGGCGGCCAATCCACAGCTGTTGCTGCTGGATGAACCTTTTGGCGCGCTGGACGCCTTCACCCGCGAGCAAATGCAAACCCTGCTGCTGCGCCTGTGGCACGACACCGGCAAACAGGTGTTGCTGATAACCCATGATATTGAAGAAGCGGTGTTTATGGCGACCGAGCTGGTGCTGTTATCGCCGGGACCGGGGCGCGTACTGGAACGTTTACCGCTCGACTACGCGCGTCGCTACGTCGCGGGAGAACCGGTGCGCAGCATCAAGTCCGATCCGCAGTTTATTGCCCAGCGCGAATATGTGCTGAGCCGCGTGTTTGAGCAGCGGGAGGCGTTCTCATGAGCATCGTATTTAGCGAAAAACGGGCAGGAAAACGCATCACCTTTCGTTGGCCGTTTTCCCGTCAAATTACCTTAAGCACGCTCACTTTGCTGGTGCTGTTAGCCATATGGTGGGCAGTGGCTGCGAAGCAGTGGGTGAGCCCGCTGTTTTTGCCGCCGCCGGGCCAGGTGCTGGCGAAACTCATCACCATCGCCGGGCCGCAGGGCTTTATGGATGCGACGCTCTGGCAGCATTTGGCGGCGAGTCTGGGCCGTATTCTGGTGGCGCTGCTGGCGGCGGTGGTTTTAGGGATCCCGGTGGGTATCGCGATGGGGTTAAGCCCAACGGTGCGCGGCATTCTCGACCCGCTGATTGAGCTGTATCGCCCGGTGCCACCGCTGGCCTATTTGCCGCTGATGGTGATTTGGTTTGGCATCGGCGAAACGTCGAAGATTTTGCTTATCTATCTGGCGATTTTTGCCCCTGTCGCCATGTCGGCAGTTGCGGGGGTGAAAAGCGCGCAGCAGGTGCGTTTGCGCGCTGCCCAGTCGCTGGGGGCGAGTCGCGCTCAGGTGCTGTGGTTTGTGATTTTACCCGGCGCGTTGCCGGAAATTTTAACCGGCTTGCGCATTGGTTTGGGTGTGGGCTGGTCGACGCTGGTCGCGGCGGAGCTTATCGCCGCGACGCGCGGACTCGGTTTTATGGTGCAGTCGGCGGGTGAATTTTTGGCAACCGACGTGGTATTGGCAGGGATCATGGTGATCGCCGTGATTGCCTTTGGTTTAGAACTGGGGCTGCGCGCGCTACAGCGACGCCTGACGCCCTGGCATGGAGAAATACAATGAGTGAACGTCTGACCATTACCCCGCTGGGACCGCATATCGGCGCGCAAATTTCGGGTCTCGACGTGGCCCGCCCGCTGAGCGATAACCAGTTCGAGCAGCTGTATCACGCGGTTTTGCGCCATCAGGTGGTGTTTCTGCGTGAGCAGGCGGTGACGGCGCAGCAGCAGCGCGCGCTGGCGTTGCGTTTCGGCGATCTGCACATTCACCCGGTCTATCCGCATGCAGAAGACGTTGAAGAAATTATCGTGCTGGACACCCACAACGATAACCCGCCGGACAATGACAACTGGCACACCGACGTGACGTTTATTGAGACGCCGCCTGCGGGGGCAATACTGGCGGCAAAACAGCTGCCAGAAACCGGGGGCGATACGTTATGGACCAGCGGCGTTGCGGCGTTTAACGCACTTTCTGAGCCGTTTAAGCAGTTGCTGAGTGGCCTGCGTGCAGAGCACGATTTCAGGAAATCGTTTCAGGAATATAAATTCCGTAAAACGGAAGAAGAGCATCAGCGCTGGCTGGAGGCGGTAGCAAAACATCCGCCGCTGCTGCACCCGGTGATTCGCACGCATCCCGTGACGGGTAAGCAGGCGCTGTTTGTGAACGAAGGATTCACCACGCGTATTGTGGACGTGAGCGAGAAAGAGAGCGAAACGCTCTTAACGTTCCTGTTTGCGCACATCACCAAACCGGAGTTCCAGGTGCGGTGGCGCTGGCAGCAAAACGATCTGGCGATCTGGGATAACCGTGTGACGCAGCACTACGCCAACGCCGATTATCTGCCGCAGCGCAGGATTATGGAGCGCGCCACAATTCTGGGGGATAAGCCGTTTTATCGGGTGGGATAAAATTCATTTATAGCGATACACCTTTTCAACGAGATGAAGAACTCACCGCGAGGTTTTGGTCCGGCTGTAAATCGCTGAGGCGTTGACTGCAGGCCGGGGCGCCGCGCATGGATGCGCGGCGAGGGCGCATTTACAGGGACGTTACAGCGCCCGCCCCCGAAAGCCGAAGGGAATAAGACGAGGGCACCGCGAAGCGGCGATTTTCTTGCCGGGAGCCGGGATTGTTAAGGGGGCGGCGATAGTCCCCTTAACACGTTCACTGGTTCTGGTGTAACAAAGAGGCCGAGAACGAAAGGTGAACGGAACGAACCTCAGAGCTGCCTGTTCCCCCTCACCCCAGCCCTCTCCCTAATGGAGAGGGAGAAGGGCAGAGTCGCCTGCTCCCCCTCACCCTAAATGGATAAGAGTGCCCCCGTTACCCCTCAGAGTGCACCCCAATATACCGCTGATAGCGATTCGCCTTCAGATAACACAAATCCACCAGCACCAGCCCATCGACGCAGTTGTTGAACGCCGGATCGCTGCCGAAATCGATAAACTGCACGCCTCCCGGTTCGCATAGCTCGGAATATTGTTTGTAGAGCGGTGGAATGCCGCAGCCCAGATTGCCGAGCAGGGATTTCAGCTTAGTCAGGTCATCGACATACTCTTTCCCATCAAACTGGGCGAGCACGTCGGGCAAGGACGCGGGATACGGCTGGCGCGACACGGCTAACGGATGGTTTGCCGGAAACCACAAACGGTAAAATGCCACCAGCAAATCGCGTGCGGCGGGGGGCAGTCCGCCTGAAATCGAGACCGGGCCAAACAGATAGCGATACTGCGGGTAGCGCGCCAGGTAAGCGCCAATCCCTGACCATAGATAATCCAGTCCACGGCGGCCCCAGTAGCGCGGCTGGATAAAGCTGCGGCCAAGCTCAATGCCATGTTCCAGTACGTCCTCCATTTTGTCGTCATACTGGAACAAGCTGAAACTGTACAACCCGCCCAGACCACGATTTTCGACCTGCTTTGCCGTGGGCATAAAACGATACGCGCCGACGATCTCCAGATCGTCGTTGTCCCACAGAATCAGATGCATGTAATCGTCGTCATAGCTGTCGGTGTCCCGACGTTTTCCGCTGCCTTCGTCCACGGCGCGGAAGGAAATTTCGCGCAACCGTCCCAGCTCGCGCAAAATCGGGGCGTCTTCCTGCCCGTTGCGTTGCCACAGGTAAATCGATTTGCCGTCGCTGGTGGTGCCGAGGCATTCGGCGCGCATCAATTCGCGCTTAAGCGTTGCCCGGTCTTCCGGTCGCGCAATCGCGCACTGGGTTTTGAACGTTCCCGGCAGTCCCTTGCCAAGACGCATCACGTGCTGTCGGCACTGCTCGGCCATCTCACGGGGTGAAAGCGTAGCGCTGAACCAGTGGCTCCAGGCAATCTGCTGCCCGATTTTGATCGGCATTCGACTGTGCTGACGGCGAAACATCTGCTGCATAAGCAGCAGCATCGACAGCGTAGGGGATACCAGCGTGCTGGCGTAAAACAGCAGGCTGTTGTGTGCCTGAATGTGCATGGGCAGCAGCGGCACACGCAGTTTGTTCGCCAGTTTGATAAATCCCGAGTGCCATTTTTTATCGCGAATGCCTGTGCGCGTTGGGCGCGAGACTTCGCCAGCCGGGAAGAAAATCAGCACACCCGCGTTTTGCAGGTGCTGCTCCATGTGCATCAGCGAGGATTTGGCCGTTTTACCGCCCATATTATCCACCGGGATAAACAGCGAACTCAGCGGTTCGAGGTGCGATAACAGACGATTGGTCACCACTTTGACATCGCGGCGAACGCGCGACACGGCGTACATCAGCGCCAGACCGTCCAGCGTGCCTGTGGGGTGGTTAGCGATAATGACCAGCGGGCCATGTTCAGGGATTTGTTCGAGGTCGTGAGCGGGAATGGTGCAGATAATATCGAGGTGTTCCAGGACCTGTTCCACCATATCCAGCCCTTTCAGGTGGCGGTGGGTTGCGGCGAACTGCTGGAACTCTTCTTCGTGGAATAACCGTTTTAGCAGACTTTTTTGCCAGGGTGCGGGCCTCGCCTGAGGCCAAAGATCATCAAGAACGCTATCGAGACTAAACATGAGGGTTTCTCCTACCGTCTTGCCGAGACAGTAGAAGCGCGAGATGTCGTTTGTATTGCAGTTGGGTGAAGTTTTGTGAAGGGGCGATGCCCCTCCCCGTTCAGGAGAGGGGCGAGCGCGTTAACGCAGGATTTTTTTCTCGGCCAGATCGAGTGCGAAGTAGCTGAAGATCAGATCGGCACCCGCGCGTTTAATCGCGCCAAGACTTTCCAGAACGACTTTCTCTTCGTCAATCGCTCCCGCCAGTGCGGCGAATTTGATCATCGCGTACTCACCGCTGACCTGGTAGGCACCCAGCGGCAGAGTGGTGCGCTCGCGGATATCACGCAGAATGTCCAGATAAGCGCCCGCCGGTTTGACCATCAGGCAATCCGCGCCTTGCGCTTCATCGAGCAGGGATTCGCGGATCGCTTCGCGGCGGTTAAGCGGGTTCATCTGATAGGTTTTACGATCGCCTTTCAGCGACGTGCCCGCGGCTTCACGGAACGGGCCGTAGAAGGAGGAGGCGAATTTGGTGGAGTAGGACATGATAGCGGTGTCGGTGAAACCCGCAGCGTCCAGCGCCTGACGGATTGCCTGCACCTGACCATCCATTGCGGCGGAGGGCGCAATAAAATCCGCCCCGGCAGCCGCAGCCACAACCGCCTGTTTGCCCAGGTTCAGCAAGGTTGCATCGTTATCGACGCCGTGATCGCACAATACGCCGCAGTGACCGTGCGAGGTGTATTCGCAAAAGCAGGTATCGGACATGACGATCATTTCTGGCACTGTCTCTTTGCAGATACGGGACATGCGCGCGACCAGACCATTTTCTTTCATCGCATCGCTGCCGGTGGCGTCGGTGTGGTGAGAGATGCCGAAAGTCATGACTGAACGGATACCGGCGTTGGCGATGCGTTCGATTTCACGCGCCAGATGCTTTTCGGGGATGCGCATCACGCCTGGCATCGCGTCGATGGCTTTGTAGTCATCGATCTCTTCTTCGACAAAAATCGGCAACACCAGATCGTTTAAGGTCAGTGTTGTCTCTTCAAACATAGCGCGCAACGCAGGGGATTGGCGTAGGCGACGGGGACGTGCAATTAAATCGGTCATGATATGCCTGATGTCTGGAGAACAATGCGGGATAGTGTACTCGAAATGCCTGCAGGCTGTTTTACGAAAGTGGTTCTTTTAGCGTCATGCATTCGCGATGAATGCGCCGTCAAACGTCGTCGGAATGTGTAGGTGTGCGCTCGCGCGTTTGATGAAATGCGCCATTTTTTGAACGAAATAGGGCGGCGGAACGAAAGGAACATGGCAGAAAGATGAACCGGGGCAAACTGGTCAGCATTAACCGTTTGCCCACGGAGTATTAAACGATCAGGAGGCGGGGATCACTTTCGCCTTATTCTCGCTCAGTTCAGCGACCAAATTATTAATCCCGTCGCTCATGTTGGTGAAACGGGTATTCGGTGACCGAGTCACGACCACGAATGCTCCGACATTGGACTGCGGGATCATCGCCATGTAGGTAATGAATCCGCCGCCGCCACCCGTTTTCTGAATAATGCCAGGGCGGCCATCTTTCGGGGCCATATACACCCAGCCCAGGCCAAGCGCATCGGCTTTGCCCGGCACGTCCATACCGATAACGCGTGTCAGCTGGCTGCGTTTGTAGATGAGCGTTTGCATACGGTCAGCCTGGTTGCTGCGCGCATGGAAATCAGACGACAGGAACTGCTGCATCCAGCGCATCATATCGCCAGGCGTGGAGTAAACGCCGCCGCTGCCGATGGCCGCGAGGGTGTTATTACACGGGCTGGCCCCCTTTTCCGCCACCATCAGGCGTTTGCACTGATCCGGTGATGGCGTAAAGGTGGTGTCTTTCATACCCAACGGACGGGTGATTTTTTCTTCAAACAGCTGCGGATAGGGCTTGCCGGATGCTGTGGCTAACGCATCGGCGAGCAAATCAAATGCCAGGTTTGAATAGGCCGCCTGTGCGCCCGGCGCGGTTTTCAGCTTCGCTGTCGTCAGGTAGGTCCAGCGCTGTTCGCGGGTCGGCCAGACGAAAACAGGACGATGCGCTGCACCGCCTGGCTGTTCACGTGGCAGCGCACTGGTATGCGTTGCCAGATTCACCAGAGAAATAGGTGTGCCCTGATACGTCGGGACGCGGTAACCCGGCGGTGCGTATTTGCTTAAGGGATCGTTGAGTTTTACCACGCCTTGATCGAGCAGTTTCACCAGCATTTCGCTGGTCATCAACTTCGTTAACGATGCAATGCGGATCACGGAATCCAGCTGCGGATGGACATTGTTGCCCGGTCGCGTTTCGCCAAAGCTGCGGAAAACGCGCTGGTTGCCGTCAATCACGACCATTGCCATGCCGGTGGCACCGCTGCCGTAATAAATCAGATTGGCGTAACGATCCGCAATGTCGGAGGCAAAAACGGGGGCCGTGATCGGCTGAGCAGCCTGAACTGTGGAGAGGCTTACCGCACACAGCGCGGCAATAGAAAACAGACAACGTTTCAACGAAAGCATCCATGAAGTGAATGAAGAAAGTAATGCGTATTTATACTACTAAACGGCACGGCGCAATGGGCCGAATAGCATAACGATAGCGGGAAAAACGTAACCACGAGTAAATATGAACATTTTCGTTGCACGCATTCTCCAATTTTGTGACATCAGGCTTATGATAAGCGTAGGTGCAGCTCAATTTGCGGAGAACGTTGATGGTTAAAAAGCGTGTGGTGATGGTTGTCGATATGCAGCAAGGGGTTTTCGAAACGCCCCGTATTCAACGCGAAGCGTGCGTGTCGAAAATCAACCAGCTTGTTCAGGCCGCCGATACGGTGATTTTTATTCAGCATACCGAAGCGGGTGGGCTGGAAGAGGGGAGCGAAGGGTTTGCTCTGTTGCCGGAAATCGATCAACCGTCAGGTGCATTCTATGTGACTAAAACCGCCTGCGATGCGTTTTATCACACCACGCTTGATGCTCTGCTGCGCGAACAGGACATCACGCATTTTGTGATTTGCGGGTGCGCAACCGACTATTGCGTCGATACCACGCTTAAAAATGGCGTCAGCCGGGGATTTCACATCACCGCCGCGGAGGATGCCCATACCACGGCCAATCGCCCGGCCGCGCAGGCGGACATCCTGATTCAGCACTATAACGACGTCTGGCGTACGTTGACCGCGCCCGACAACCCACCCGCCGTGAAACCCACAGAAACAATTCTGGACGACTGGAAAGCGAACTAACCCTTAAAGCCCTGGTCTATTTTTTGCCCGAGCCGGTGAACGGCTCGTGGAAGTCATGTGTCGTGCATAGCAATGAGATAACAACAAGAAGGAAATCATATGTTTAAGTCTTTTTTCCCAAAGCCGGGACCGTTTTTTCTCTCGGCCTTTATTTGGGCACTGATCGCAGTCATTTTCTGGCAGGCGGGCGGTGGGGCATGGCTTGAGCGCCTGGTTGGGGCGACGGGCGATGTCCCTATCAGCGCCGCGCGTTTTTGGTCGCGGAGCTATCTGCTGTTTTATGCCTATTACGCCCTGTGCGTCGGCCTGTTTGCCCTGTTCTGGTTTACCTATTCCCCGCATCGCTGGCAATACTGGTCGATACTGGGGACAGCGCTCATCATCTTCGTCACCTGGTTTTTGGTGGAAGTGGGCGTGGCCGTCAACGCCTGGTATGCCCCGTTTTATGACCTGATCCAAACGGCGCTCAGTTCACCGCATAAGGTCACAATTAACCGGTTCTATCAGGAAATTGGTATTTTCCTGGGGATTGCGCTGATTGCGGTATTCGTTGGGGTGATGAATAACTTCTTTGTGAGCCACTATGTGTTCCGCTGGCGTACCGCGATGAACGAACACTATATGGCGCACTGGCAGCAGCTGCGTCATATCGAAGGTGCGGCACAGCGTGTGCAGGAAGACACCATGCGTTTTGCCTCGACGCTGGAAGATATGGGCGTGAGCTTTATCAACGCTATTATGACGCTCATCGCCTTCCTGCCGGTGCTGGTAGCACTCTCCGTGCATGTTCAGGAATTACCGATTATCGGCCATCTGCCTTATGGCCTGGTGATTGCGGCGATCGTCTGGTCGCTGATGGGGACCGGTTTGCTGGCCGCTGTCGGGATCAAACTGCCAGGGCTGGAATTTAAAAATCAGCGCGTGGAAGCGGCTTATCGTAAAGAGCTGGTCTATGGCGAAGACGACGCCAATCGCGCCTCGCCGCCCACGGTGCGTGAGTTGTTTGGCGCGGTGCGCCGCAACTATTTCCGCCTCTATTTCCACTACATGTACTTCAACATCGCGCGTATTTTATATCTGCAGGTGGATAACGTTTTCGGTTTGTTCCTGCTGTTTCCGTCGATTGTCGCAGGTACGATTACGCTCGGTCTGATGACGCAAATAACTAACGTTTTCAGTCAGGTTCGCGGGTCATTCCAATATCTCATCGCATCATGGACTACGCTTGTCGAGCTGATGTCTATCTATAAGCGTTTGCGCAGCTTTGAGCGCGAGCTGGACGGGCAGGATTTGCAGGAAGTCACACATACATTAGGTTAAAACAGGGAATCGCTATGCCATTTGCCGTATCACGAACCTTACCTTTATCGCTGCTCGCCGCCCTGGTGCTGGCGGGATGTGCCGAAAAGGGCGCGGCACCGCTAAAAAAGGGTGAAAAGCCGGTTGATGTGGCAAGCGTGGTGCGGCAAAAAATGCCGGCCAGCGTGAAAGATCGTGACGATTGGGCGATTGTGCTGGCGAAAACCTTCGAGAGCCAAAAAATAGCGCCGACCGAGGAGAATATCTGCTCGGTGCTGGCGGTGGCGCAGCAGGAATCGATGTATCAGTCCGATCCCGCCGTTCCCGGGCTAAATAAAATTGCCTGGAAAGAGATCGACCGACGTGCCGAAAAAATGCACGTCCCGGTGTTCCTGGTGCATACGGCGCTCAAAATCACCTCGCCAAACGGTAAAAGCTACAGCGAGCGGCTGGATACGGTGAAAACCGAGAAACAGCTCAGCGCCATTTTTGATGACTTTATCAATATGGTGCCGATGGGGCAGACGCTGTTCGGATCGCTCAATCCGGTGCATACCGGCGGGCCAATGCAGGTCAGCATTGATTTTGCTGAGAAACACACCAAAGGTTACCCGTGGAAAATCGACGGCACGGTGCGCCAGGAAGTGTTCTCCCTGCGCGGCGGACTGTGGTTTGGCACCTATCATCTGCTGAATTATCCGGTTAACTACAGCGAGCCGCTGTACCGTTTTGCCGATTTCAACGCGGGATGGTATGCGAGCCGCAACGCTGCATTCCAGAATGCGGTGAGCCGCGCAACAGGAACAAAACTGGCGCTGGATGGCGATCTGATTGCTTATGGCAGCAGCGAAGCAGGAACCACGGAACTCGCGGTGCGCAAGCTGGCAATAAAGCTGGATATGACCAACAGCGAGATCCGCCATCAGCTGGAAAAAGGCGACAGTCTGGCCTTCGAGAAAACGGATCTCTACCAGCAGGTTTATAAGCTTGCGGAACAGAAAAGCGGTAAAGCGTTACCACGGGAAATACTGCCTGGCATTCAGCTTGAAAGCCCGAAAATCACCCGCAATCTCACCACGGCGTGGTTTGCAAAACGGGTCGACGACCGTCGGGCTCGCTGTATGTCACTCAATTAAACGGGATGCGTGATAACGCCGCCAGCGCAGGACCAGCCCAACAACACCGAGAATAACGCATCCAATCAGGAACGGAATTACACCGAAAATAGTACTGACGCCTAAACCAATATCGACGCGCGGTCGACCGGTGTCCTGAACTTGCATCAGGTGTTCATAAACGCCTGGTGCGTGCACCAGAATGTTCAGAAGTTGGGAACCCGCCCAGAAGCAGAACAGCACAAACAGGGCATAAGCTATATTACCCGGCGCGGAGGTTTTGGAACGCTTGCCGCCAAAAATCGGCTTCGCCAGTGTAAAGTCTGCCATATAAACCTCCCGATATTGATTCTGGCCGAGTGCCAGTCGTACAAGGTGAGTCTGACAGGTCATAACATTTGTCAATATCAGAATCGTGGTAATTTACGCTCAGGATTCCTCCTGGATTGTCGATTTCTGCATCACATCACAGTTTTTTAACTTAACGTAAATTTGCCCGTGTTTAAGAATTTCCGCATCCGCCACAGACCGCATCACGAAACTGTGAGAGGATGTCTTTTTATCCTGCCGGAGTTGCCATGAAGCTGTCTGACAAACTACGCCGTGACTGGCATTACTATGCCTTTGCGATTGGGCTGATTTTTATTCTTAACGGTGTGATTGGGCTGCTTGGGTTTGAAGCAAAAGGCTGGCAAACCTATGCGCTGGGGCTGGTGACGTGGGTGATTTGTTTCTGGCTGGCAGGGTTAATTATCCGCCGTCGGCCTGAAGACACGACGACGGAAAACGTAGAGCGTTCTGAGAAAGCGGATTAACCGTTTACTGAGCTTTTCAGGGCGCTGTCGGCGGTGTGTCGCTCCAGCGCCAGTTCGATAAGACGCGTAATTAACTCTGGATAGCTTATCCCGCTGGCCTGCCAAAGTTTTGGATACATGCTGATGTTGGTGAAACCTGGCAGCGTGTTGATTTCGTTAATAATAACGTCATTTTCTGCCGTCAGGAAAACATCGACTCGCGCCATACCGCCGCAGCCGAGCGCCTGATACGCGTTGATGGCGATCGCGCGGATCTTGTCGTTAATTTCAGGATCCAGGACTGCTGGCACCACGACCTGCGCGCCTTTATCATCAATATATTTGGTGTCGTAAGAGTAGAAATCACTGTTCAATACCACTTCACCGCAGGTGCTGGCCTGCGGGAAATCGTTGCCTAAAACGGCGCATTCGATTTCGCGACCTTTAATGCCTTGTTCAACCACCACTTTATGATCGAATTCAAACGCCAGGCGCACGGCGTCTGCGAATTGCGCTTCGCTGGTCACTTTACTGACGCCAACGGATGAACCCTGGTTGGCGGGTTTCACAAACAATGGCAGGCCAAGCTGGGCCGTGATCTGGGCGAAACTGTGCTTGTCGCGGTTGGCGCGGGTCAGGGTCACAAACGGCGCAATGTTCAGACCGGCGTCACGCAGCAAGCGCTTGGTGACATCTTTATCCATGCAGGCGGCGGAGCCGAGCACGTCTGAGCCGACAAACGGCAGGTTAGCCATGCGCAGCATCCCTTGCAGGGAGCCATCTTCGCCCAACGTGCCGTGAACAATCGGGAATACGACGTCAATCTGCGCCAACGTTTGGGCGTTGCCCGCGTTGATCAGCTGGCCGTGAATGACGCCAGGCACGGTCGCCACGCTGATTTCAGAAGGATTGAGCGCGATATGCGCCGGGTCGTCTGCATTCAGCAGATACTGGCTCGCATCGTTTACATGCCATTGGCCTTGCTTATCAATGCCCAGCAGGACCACGTCAAAGCGGCTTTTATCAATCGCATCCACGATATTTTTAGCCGATTGCAGCGACACTTCGTGTTCTGCTGATTTTCCCCCAAAGACAATTCCTACGCGCTGCTTCGCCATCTCACACTCTTCCAGTCTGTCTCAAAGCCTATAACATACCACATGCCCTGTGGGATTCGCCGCCTTCTGCCATAATGTTTTGACGCATAAAAGAGGAGAGAATGTGAGAGGGAAAAGTCTGTTTGTCTGCGCGATTATGGTGGGGGCCGCCGTTGCGGGTTATCGCTGGCTACCGTCGTATTACAATCCTTTTACGCCACTTAAGCTCGACGACAAGCCTGGCAAGGTAACCCAGTTCAAACTGCGTCGCCTGTCGCCGGAGGCCTGTTCGACCCTGCTGGTAGAGGCGAATCAAAAGCAGTGGATCCAGACTCAGTCGATGGCCGATAGCGCGGGTGACTGCCCGCTGACTGACGTGGTGCGCGTGCGCAATTTTGGTCCGGTGACGCTGAGCAGCAGTTTTATCGCCAGCTGCCCGCTGGCGCTCAGCTCTGCGCTGTTTGTTCAGCAGCAGGCGCGCCCGCTGACCCAAACGATGATGGGCAGCGAACTTAAACGTATCGAACATCTGGGCAGTTTTGCCTGCCGCAATATCTATCATCGCCCCGATGCGCGACGCAGCGAACATGCCAGCGCCGAAGCGCTCGATATCAGCGCGTTTCAGCTCTCTGATGGGCAGCGGGTGACGGTGCTGCGCGGATGGCGCGAAGAGAAAACGCAGCCCTGGCTTAAAGCGCTGTTAAGTGCCAGCTGCGATTATTATGGCAATGGCTTAGGCCCGGAATATAACGCCGAGCACGCCAACCATTTCCATCTGGGAATGCGCGGTTTTGGGTTGTGTCGTTAAAGCATAAATCACCAGCATAAAGTGGATGAAATGTGACTTATTTCACAAATATGATGACTGGGGAGATAAAACACCAAAGTCATCGACACCGCATCTCTGGTGCCATGTGACTTAACGTAACTTGCTAATCTGTCGGCGAATTCGCCTAAAAATGAAGATACCGCCTGTTATGGAATCCTGGAAAGTAAACCTCATCTCCGTCTGGTTTGGCTGCTTTTTTACCGGCCTTGCGATCAGCCAGATTTTGCCGTTCCTGCCGCTGTATGTCTCGCAACTCGGCGTCTCGTCGCACGAGGCGCTGTCGATGTGGTCCGGTCTGACGTTCAGCATCACTTTCCTGGTTTCAGCGATTGTTTCGCCCATGTGGGGCAGCCTGGCGGATCGTAAAGGGCGCAAACTGATGCTGCTGCGCGCTTCGCTGGGGATGGCGATCGCCATTCTGCTTCAGGCTTACGCGACCAATGTCTGGCAGCTGTTTTTGCTGCGCGGCCTAATGGGGCTGACATCCGGCTATATTCCTAACGCGATGGCGCTGGTGGCGTCGCAAGTTCCGCGCGAGCGCAGCGGGTGGGCGATCAGTACGCTTTCCACCGCGCAGATTAGCGGCGTGATTGGCGGCCCGCTGATGGGGGGCTTTTTGGCAGACCACGTCGGCCTACGCGCCGTGTTTTTCATCACCGCGCTGCTGCTGATGGTGAGTTTTCTGGTCACCTTTTTCCTGATCAAAGAGGGCGTACGGCCTACGATCAGCAAAGCCGAACGTCTGAGCGGTAAAGCCGTTTTCGCGACGCTGCCTTATCCGGGGCTGATGATAAGCCTGTTTGTCACTACGATGGTGATTCAGCTTTGTAACGGGTCGATTGGGCCGATTTTGACGCTGTTCATTAAATCGATGGCCCCGGACAGCAACAATATTGCGTTTCTGAGCGGCATGATCGCCGCCGTGCCGGGCGTGTCTGCGCTGATGTCTGCACCAAAATTGGGCAAGCTGGGCGACCGGATCGGCACGGCACGCATATTAATGGCGACGCTTATTTTTGCCGTCGTGCTGTTTTTCGCGATGTCATTTGTGACGTCACCGCTCCAGCTTGGCGTTTTGCGTTTTCTGTTGGGATTTGCCGATGGTGCCATGCTTCCGGCGGTACAAACGCTGCTGGTGAAGTACTCCAGCGACCAGGTAACCGGTCGCATCTTTGGGTATAACCAGTCATTTATGTATCTGGGAAATGTGATTGGCCCACTGATTGGCGCATCTGTCTCGGCGATGGCCGGATTCCGCTGGGTGTTTGCCGCCACGGCAGTGGTGGTTTTACTCAATATTATTCAGCTCGCCATTGCCTTACGTCGCCGACGTCAAAAAGCCGAAAGGGCAGGAGCCCGATAATAATGAAGTCACAATATATTATGTATTTAAGAGCGGCTAAATTTATGAATAAAAATGAGGCATTCATTTTTCACTATTCATAAGCGTGTAATCAGTTTTTATAATAGCAAAACGTTTCGCTCGGTCTAAATCATCGTTATTTGCGACATAGCGTGTTTTTTCATAACGATAATAGTTTTCGCCTCTTTGCAATATTCCATCGGAATGATAAGTTCAGCAAAAATCTGATAAGGAAATACCCCGATGAAAAACCTCATTGCAGAGTTGCTGGTGAAGCTTGCACAAAAGGAAGAAGAGTCAAAAGAGCTGGTTGCCCAGGTTGAAGCGTTAGAGATTGTCGTCACGGCGTTGTTACGACAAATGGCACAGACTGACCAACAGGCGCTGATACAAAGTATCGAAAGCGCTTTGGAGGATGCCCGGCCCGGCTCTCAGGTGCCGGTTCAGGATAGCGAGATGCTACAGCAATACGTAAAAAAGTTGTTGCGGCATCCACGTAATTAATCTTTCACGGAATCGAAAACGCTGTCATAGCGTTGTCATATGGACTGCCTATAGTCGCTCTGTTTATTTTTTATGTATTTGTACATGGAGAAAATAAAGTGAAACAGAGCGCACTATTCATCGCATTAATTCCGTTGTTATTCACCGCAACGTCACACGCCGAAACCACCGATACCCAGGTTCTGGACAATCGTGCTGCGCACGGGGATATCACCCAACCTGGCGGTGCTCGCCGTTTGTCGGAAGATCAAACTGCGGCTATCCGCGCATCGCTTAATGATAAACCGGCTAAAAATATTATTCTGTTAATTGGCGACGGCATGGGTGATTCCGAAATTACCGCCGCGCGCAATTACGCCGAGGGCGCGGGTGGTTTCTTTAAAGGCATCGATGCGTTGCCGTTGACCGGGCAATATACCCATTACGCACTGGACAAAAAAACGGGCAAGCCGGATTACGTGACCGACTCTGCGGCTTCCGCAACCGCCTGGACCACTGGGGTGAAAACGTATAACGGCGCGCTGGGCGTCGATATTCACGAAAAAGATCACCAGACTATTCTGGAGATGGCAAAAGCCGCAGGGCTGTCAACAGGTAACGTCTCCACGGCGGAACTCCAGGATGCCACCCCTGCCGCGCTGGTGGCGCATGTGACCTCGCGTAAATGCTACGGCCCGACCGCAACCAGCGAAAAATGCCCGTCTAACGCGCTGGAAAAAGGCGGTAAAGGCTCTATCACCGAGCAACTGCTGAATGCGCGCGCTGATGTCACTCTGGGCGGCGGGGCGAAGACCTTCGCCGAAACCGCAACGGCGGGTGACTGGCAGGGCAAAACGCTGCGCGAGCAGGCGCAGGCTCGTGGCTATCAGATGGTGAGCGATGCGACCTCTCTGGCGGCAATTACCGAAGCTAATCAGGATAAACCGCTGCTTGGCCTGTTCTCGGATGGGAATATGCCGGTGCGCTGGGAAGGGCCAAAAGCCTCTTATCACGGTAACCTCGACAAGCCTGTGGTCACCTGTGCGCCGAATCCGAAACGCAATGACAGCATCCCGACGCTGGCGCAGATGACGGATAAAGCCATTACCCTGTTAAACAAAGGCGATAAGGGCTTCTTCCTGCAGGTAGAAGGCGCGTCGATCGATAAACAGGATCACGCTGCGAATCCGTGTGGTCAGATTGGCGAAACGGTCGATCTGGATGAAGCGGTGCAAAAGGCGCTGGAATTTGCGAAGAAAGACGGCAACACCCTGGTGGTGGTTACGGCTGACCACGCTCACGCCAGCCAAATTGTGGCGCCAGACACCAAAGCGCCGGGCCTGACTCAGGCGCTGAACACCAAAGACGGTGCGGTGATGGTGATGAGTTACGGCAACTCCGAAGAAGACTCCATGGAACATACTGGCTCGCAGCTACGCATTGCGGCGTATGGCCCTCATGCCGCAAACGTGGTAGGTCTGACGGATCAAACCGATCTGTTCTACACCATGAAAGCGGCACTCGGATTGAAATAAAAGAGAAACCCGGCGGAAATTCCCTTCTGCCGGGTGGTTTTTTCCCCGCCACGAACCAGACTTAGTGTGAACCTTCACGAAAGGATGGTGCTATGAAACTGACCCTGTCTGTGACTCTACTTTCCGCTATGTTCCTGATGTCCACGGCAACGGCGGCGGAGAAAACGCTTACCCCTCAACAACAGCGGATGACAACCTGCAATCAGCAGGCGACATCCCAGACGCTGAAAGGCGATGCCCGTAAAACCTATATGAGCGATTGCCTGAAAAACAAAGACACGAAACCCGGCGAAAAGAGCCTGACGCCACAGCAGCAAAAAATGCGCGAGTGTAATTCTCAGGCGACACAACAGATGCTCAAAGGAGAAGACCGCAGTAAGTTTATGAGTGCGTGCCTTAAGAAATCAGCGTAGTCCTTACGGGTGAGCCTGAGTATTGGCTCACCCGAAATATCATACTTTCCCCGCTCCCCCCGTCTCTATAATTTGGGAAATGTTTCAGAATGTTCCCAAAAATTATGAATGACGAAAACTTTTACAATAAAGGCGTCACCCGAGAAGAGTGGCAACAGGACCTTTCTCAGGATGACCACCACCGTTCCGGCATTCGGTTTGCCCGGCGAGTTCGATTGCCGCGCGCGTTGGGGCTGGCCGCGATGTTCTTCCCGATTGCAGGCGCAATGGTGGCGCATGCTCCGCCTGGAGGCTGGTGGTTATTGCTGGTCGGTTGGGCATTTATCTGGCCACATCTGGCCTGGCAGCTGGCTTACCGCTCCGCCGATCCGCGCAGCAGTGAAATTTTGAATCTCAAAGCGGATGCGATGGTGGCGGGCGTCTGGATGGGGTTAATGGGTGTTGACGTGTTGCCGACGGTCGCGCTGGTCATGATGGTTGGAATGAACCTGATGGGGGCGGGTGGCGTGAGGTTGTTTGGCGCTGGCGCCATGATTGCCGTCATTACTACGCTGATCACGCTGCAACTCACCGGGACCACGCCTGCCTTTACGCTGACTCCGCTCGAATTATGGCTTTCATTACCGGTCCTGGTGCTTTATCCACTGATTTTTGCGTGGGTGAGCCATCAGACAGCCATCCGACTGGCGGAGCACAAGCGTCGCCTGGAGTTAATGAGTACCCGCGACGGAATGACCGGCGTGTTCAACCGTCGGCACTGGGAAATTTTGCTTCGCAATGAGTACGACATCTGTATGCGAAGCCATCGCGACGCCGCCATTTTGATTATCGATATTGATCATTTCAAAGATATCAATGACACATGGGGCCACGACGTGGGGGATGAGGCGATTATCGCTGTCACGCGTCAACTGCAATTGACGTTACGCGCCGGGGATCTGATAGGCCGTTTTGGCGGCGATGAATTTGCCGTGGTGATGAGTGGAACACCCGCGGAGAGTGCGATAGCCGCGATGTCTCGCGTACATGAACGGCTGGCGGCGTTAACCTTACCCTGTGCGCCGCAGGTGCGCTTGCGGATCAGCGTGGGCGTGGCACCGTTAACACCGGAATTTGGTCACTACCGTGAATGGCTTAAAGCCGCCGACGTCGCGCTCTACAAAGCAAAAAATGCCGGACGCAACCGCACCGAAGTGGCCGCATGACGCCCGGCAAGATTCATCAGGATTTACTGAGCTGCTCTGACTTTTCCATGCATTTGCTCATCGCTTCGATCACCGCAGCGCGGAATCCACGTTCCTCGAGCACCCGCACGGCTTCAATGGTAGTCCCACCAGGCGAGCACACCATATCTTTCAGTTCACCGGGATGTTTACCCGTTTCCAGCACCATTTTTGCTGAACCCATCACCGCCTGAGCGGCAAATTTGTACGCCTGCGCGCGCGGCATTCCGCCCAGCACGGCAGCGTCAGCCATCGCTTCAATAAACATAAACACGTAGGCTGGGGCAGAACCACTGACGCCGACCACCGGATGGATCATCGCCTCTGCAATCACTTCGGCTTCGCCAAAGCAACGGAAAATATTCAGCACGTCCGCCACGTCTTCGGAGGTGACGAGTGCATTCGGCGTGACAGACGTCATGCCCGCATTCACCAGTGACGGCGTGTTTGGCATGGCGCGGACAATTTTACGGTCGTGACCCAGCGCGCGGGCGAGCTGATCCAGCGTGACGCCCGCCGCAATCGACACCACCAGCGTCTCTTTGTTGAGGCTGGAGGTAATATCGCTCAACACTTTGATCATGATGTTAGGTTTGACGGCACCGAAGACGATATCGGCAATCTGGGCCACTTCCTGTGCGCTTTCGGCAGCGTTAATACCGTACTGATCGCGAAGGGCAGCCACTTTGTCCGGTGACGGGGTGTAAACCCAAATTTGTCCCGGCAACACCTGGCCGCTGGCGATCAGGCCGCCGAGAATGGCTTTCCCCATGTTACCGCAGCCGATAAAACCGATTTTCTTATCCATCACGTCTCTCCGTTATTATGCGTTGTGCGTTCTACTCTATAGCTTAACGTGGATTTTTCTTCAGGGCTAAAGCTTACGCTGCTTTGCCTGTCGACGGAAAGCAGGCGACAATAGCCGCTCATGTTAAACAGGGGAGACACTATGGCGATTTGGGTGGATGCGGATGCGTGTCCGAATGTCATCAAAGAGATTTTGTTTCGCGCCGCCGAGCGCGTGCAGATGCCGTTAACGCTGGTGGCAAACCAGAATTTGCGTATTCCGCCGTCAAAATTTATTCGCTCGATGCGCGTACCTGCGGGTTTTGACGTGGCGGATAACGAAATTGTGCGCCTGTGCAGTCCGGAAGATTTAGTGATCACGGCGGATATCCCCCTGGCGGCGGAAGTCCTGGAAAAAGGGGCGGCGGCGCTGAATCCGCGCGGCGAGCGTTATTCGCCATCGACCATTCGCCAGATACTCACGATGCGTGATTTCATGGATACCTTGCGCGCGAGCGGCGTGCAAACGGGCGGACCTGACACGCTTTCCCAACGCGACCGGCAGCAGTTTGCCGCTGAGCTGGATAAATGGCTGCTGGAAGTTAAACGTCGTACCGCGTAATGATAAGCATTGCTAAAATGTGATAGAGTATGACAACCGCAGGGTTGTCATCATCAGACGCTTTGCAGTAAAGTAAACGCACCCATATATGCAATAATTTCTTTACAGATTGCGAGTGATATTCTCAGTCTTTACGCTCTCTGTCATACATACATATTCTTGCTGTAATCCAATTTTTACAATTACTTTGCGTACTAGTTTAATGGTATTATTGCTCGTTTTTTGATATCACACGCCGCAACCTCGCGGTATCAAGGGGAACACCTGGTTATGACCCAACCCATCTTTTTAGTTGGCCCTCGCGGCTGCGGGAAAACCACCGTCGGCCTCGAACTGGCGCGCGCGTGTCAAAGCCAATTTGTCGATACCGATCACTGGCTGCAAACGAAAGCCGGGCGAACTATCGCTGAGATTGTGGAAAAAGAGGGCTGGGAAACTTTCCGTGCGCTTGAGACCGAAACCCTGAAAGCCGTCTCGGCACCCTCCACCGTCATTGCGACCGGCGGGGGCATTATTCTGGCGGAACATAACCGCAGCTTTATGCGCGAGCACGGCATTGTCATTTATCTGTGCGCGCCCGTCGCCACCCTTGTGGAACGGCTCGAAGCGTTTCCGGAAGAGGGGCAACGCCCTACGCTTACCGGAAAGCCGATCAGCGACGAAGTGAGCGAAGTGCTTGCCGAGCGCGATGCGCTTTACCGTGAGGCCGCGCATCATGTGGTCGACGCGTCACAGACCCCGGAACAGGTTGTCAGCCATATCGTTACCGCGCTGCGTCTGGCTTGCGCCAGCTAGCAGGCGTCTATACTCATAGTTCAACGTTAAAAAAGGATGAACTATGCCAACCAGACCTCCCTATCCACGCGAAGCGCGAATCGAAACCATTGAAAAAGGTAACGGCGATCTGACCGTTACCTGGTATCAGTTGCGGGCGGATCACCCGAAGCCAAACTCGCTCATCAGTGAACATGAAACTGAGCAGGAAGCGCTGGATGCAAAACGCCGCTACGAAGATCCCGATAAGACCTGACATTAATCTGAAAGACGGCATAAACGTGCCCGCATCACACTTTTGACTCAACGCGAATGTTAAGTGAGAGTTAATATTTAGTTATTACAGTTAGATTCGGAAACGGCTAACGATCTTTACACTTCGGTGTAAAGATCTGCTGCTACGCTTTTGAGCTGTTTAACCTGAAACAAGAGCCGCGCAGCGTAGTGAGCTTGTGCCCGTATAAGTGCAGTGGCAGTAATGAAAGGCGACAACGAAAATGAAGGCAACATTGGCAATCCTCACCATTGGTGTGGTTCCTGTTAGCGAAGTGTTACCGCTCTTAACCGAGCATGTCTCTGAACAACAGATTACGCATCTCAGCCTGCTCGCGGGGATCAGTCGGGAAGAGGTTATGGAAGACTACGCGATTGGGACCGGGGAGGATCCGCTGCCGACCATGTTAAGCGACGGTGACCTGGCACACGTCTCCCACCAAAAAGTGGAGCGGGCGTTACAGGGCATCATCGAAGTCCTCGATAATCAAGGATATGACGTTATTCTGCTGATGAGCACCGCCCCGATTTCCGGGCTGGTCGCGCGAAATTCTATTCTGCTTGAACCCATGCGCATTATTCCGCCGCTGGTGGCCTCTATCGTGGATGGTCATCAGGTGGGCGTCATCGTCCCTATCCAGGAACTGCTGGATAATCAGGCGAACAAATGGAAAATGCTGCAAAAAATGCCGCTCTTTGCGCTGGCCAATCCATTCTGGGACAGCGAAACAAAGCTCATCGCCGCAGGACGTGAACTGCTCGACCAGGGCGCGGACGTTTTAATGCTCGATTGTCTGGGATTCCACCAGCGTCATCGCGATTTGCTGCAAAAAGCGCTCGATGTGCCTGTGCTGTTATCTAACGTGCTGGTGACGCGACTGGCGTCTGAATTATTGGCCTGATGATTTTGCGTGACAGGCACGAAGGATGGCCCCTATAGTGGATTTTTCTCCAAAGACATAAGGGCCAGTTCATGCTTCAGAGTAACGAATACTTTTCCGGTAAAGTGAAATCCATTGGTTTTACCAGCAGCAGTACTGGCCGTGCCAGTGTCGGCGTGATGGCTGAAGGGGAATACACCTTTGGTACCGCAGAGCCAGAAGAGATGACGGTGATTAGCGGGGCGTTAAACGTGCTGTTGCCGGGTGAAACCGAGTGGAAAGTGTATACCGCTGGACAAGTTTTCAACGTCCCTGGCCACAGCGAGTTCCATCTGCAGGTTGCTGAACCAACGTCTTATCTGTGCCGATATTTGAAATAATGATTCTCCCTCTCCCCACGGGGAGAGGGTTTCACAGCCTTAACGCTGTGCTTCTCCGCCTAAACCTTCGACCAGGTTTTTAATCAGCGCCGCCAGCTCACCCGTCATCAGGATGAAGTCGGCATCAAAGCGTCCGCTCACATCTTCGCGCTCAATATCTTCGTTTTGATCGCGCAATTCATCGCAGAACTTCAGACGTTTAATCGAGCCGTCATCGCACATTACGAACTGAATCCGCTGCTGCCAGTCGAGCGCCAGCTTGGTCACCAGTTTGCCAGCTTCAATGTGTACCGCGATTTCGTCACACACCAGATCCTGTTTTTTCGCGCGGATCACGCCGCCATCTTCAAGGATCGCTTTTAATTCGGCTTCATCAAGCAGCTGGAAACCTTGCGCCGGGCTACCGCTGCGCACCCATTCGGTGAGCGTCAGTTCGATAGGGTTTTCCATCGTCAGCGGAACAACCGGCAGTGAACCTAGGCTCTTACGCAGCAGGGCCAGTGTATCTTCCGCTTTTTTGGCACTGGCGCAGTCAACCATAATCAAATCGTTGACGGTGTCGATCCACATCATGGTCTGGTTAAAACGGCTAAAGGCGCGCGGCAACAGTGAGTGCAGCACTTCATCCTTCAGTGAGTCTTTTTCCGTTTTTTTCAGCTTGCGGCCCTGTTCGGCCTCCAGCTTGAAAATCTTGGCTTCGAGCGCCTGTTTCACCACGGGGGATGGCAGGATTTTCTCTTCTTTACGCGCGCAAAGGATGATTTGACCATTGGTCGTGTGGGTCAGTGCATCGCTTTGTGAACCCATCGGTGCAACCCAACCGGTTTTCGCCATATCCTGGCTACCGCAAGGGGTAAACGTGTACGCGGCTAACTGTTTTTCCATCTCTTCAGCATTCAGCGAAACATCGCGGCTGAGACGGTAAACCATCAAATTTTTGAACCACAGCATGATAATTTCCACGGCCTTGTCGTTAAATCAGCGGGCATGATAACGAATTGTGGCATGGCTTGCATTGCTAATCAGGTGGCGTGCTTCTACTCTGTTGATAATCAAAATAATGAGGAGAGTCCTGTGCGTATTGGTATTGATTTGGGCGGCACCAAAACAGAAGTCATTGCGCTTAGCGATCGGGGCGAACAATTGTTCCGACACCGCCTGCCTACGCCGCGTGATGATTATCAGCAAACCATTGAAACCATCGCCTCGCTGGTGGAGATGGCGGAAAAGGCAACGGGGCAGACTGGCACTGTCGGAATGGGGATCCCAGGGTCGATTTCGCCTTATACCGGGGTGGTGAAAAACGCGAACTCCACGTGGCTTAACGGCCAGCCGTTCGATAAAGATTTGAGCGTACGCCTGAATCGGGAAGTACGCCTGGCGAACGATGCCAACTGTCTGGCCGTTTCGGAAGCGATAGACGGTGCAGCGGCGGGCGCACAGACGGTATTTGCGGTGATTATTGGTACTGGCTGCGGTTCTGGCTTAGCGTTTAGCGGACGTGCGCACATTGGGGGCAACGGCACGGCGGGTGAGTGGGGACATAATCCACTGCCGTGGATGGACGAAGATGAACTGAAATACCGCGCCGAAGTGCCGTGTTATTGCGGTAAGCAGGGCTGTATCGAAACCTTTATTTCCGGAACCGGATTCGCCACCGATTATCGTCGTTTGAGCGGACATGCGTTAAAAGGCAACGAGATTATGCGTCTTGTCGAAGAGCACGATGCGGTTGCCGAACTGGCGCTCAATCGCTACGAAATGCGGCTGGCGAAATCGCTCGCCCATGTGGTGAACATTCTTGACCCGGACGTGATCGTCCTCGGCGGCGGGATGAGTAATGTTGACCGGATCTACACCACGGTTCCGCAACTGATGAAGCAGTGGGTCTTTGGCGGCGAATGTGAAACCCCGATCCGCAAAGCAGTTCATGGGGATTCTAGCGGTGTGCGCGGCGCAGCATGGCTGTGGCCGGAATAAAAGCAAAACGGTAACGCATGTTACCGTTTTTAGTGTTTTTTCCCTCTCCCTGTGGGAGAGGGTTAGGCAAACTGAAAGCAAAACGGCAATGTAGGTTGGCGTTATTAAGGTTTATTCCCTCTCCCTGTGGGAGAGGGTTAGGGTGAGGGCACCAGACCGCACCAATCCCCACTCACTCCACCGCAAACACCTTATCCAGCTTGCTGTATCCCAGCCCGTTGATTTTTTTCACTTTGATCTGCACCGGAATGCGCTCTTTCATCGCCTCCACGTGACTGATTACACCGATGGTTTTCCCCGTCGCGTTCAGGGCATCAAGCGCATCGAGCGCGGTATCCAGCGTTTCGCTGTCCAGCGTACCGAACCCCTCGTCGAGGAACAGAGAATCAATGCGCGTTTTGTGGCTCACCAGGTCAGAAAGCGCCAGCGCCAGCGCCAGGCTCACCAGGAAACTCTCGCCTCCGGAGAGGGTTCGCGTGTCACGCACCGCATCGGCCTGCCACGTATCCACCACTTCCAGCTCCAGCGCGTCGCTCGCTTTGCGTTGTAAAAGATAGCGGCCGTGCAGGCGATTCAGTTGCTGATTCGCCAGCCACACCAGATTGTCGAGCGTCAGCCCCTGCGCGAATTTACGGAAACGATCGCCCGTACTGGACCCGATCAGCTCGTTCAGATACCCCCAGTCATCCGCAAGGCGTGCCGCCTCGTCAATCTGCTGAATAAGTGCCTGCTGATGCTGCCGGTTCTCGCCATCCTGCCTGAGCTGCTGGCTGATCTCACCTTGACGGGTGCTATTTTCACGCAGGCGTTGCGCCAGTTGCTGGAGTTCAAGCTGCAGTGTCGGCACATCCGACTGCAATCCTTCCGGACGCTGCGCCAGATGGTCGTTCAGCAATTGATTTGCCTGACGCACCAGCGCTGTCGCTTGCTGAATCTGGTTTTCCAGCGTCTGCTTTAACGTTTCCAGACGCTGCATCGTGTCGGCATCAAGCAAAGCACGCAGGAACGCATCGCAGTCGGGGAATGCGCTTTCCGCTAGCGCGGCGGTAAACTGGGCCTGCGCTTGCTGCATGCGCTCGGTTTCCAGGCTTTCCTGCTGCTGCAAAGTCGCAAGTTGGCTTTGCAGCGAGACACATTCATTGTGGATCTCGCGCCAGTTATCAGGAATAACCGATTCCGCATCTTCTGTATCCGTCTCGGGCAGCGTATCCAGCAGCGGCGTTACGGCGTTTATACGTTCCTGAAGGGCGGTGAGCTGGTTCTGCTGCGCCTGCCAGTGCGACGATTCCTTTTCGCGCTCGGTGAGCCAGAGCGTTTCATTGCCTTCATCGGGGACCTTCAACGACAGCGCATTCAGCGCGTTTTCCAGCGTCAGGCGTGTTGTAGCAATCTGCTGCTGGAGTTGCCGCGCCTGGTGTTCCTGTTCATTCAGCTGGCTTTGTAAGGCCAGACGCTGACTGAGCTGATACAGCTGGCGCTCGTACTGCTCCTGTTCGTTCAGCCACGGGGCAATATCATCCTGAATATTCAAAGTGACGTTCAGGGTTGCACACAGTTCGCGCCACGCGTGCGTGAGCGTTTGCGCTTCCTGAGCGAGCGTCTGCGCCTCTTCGGTGTCGCGCTGAATCTGACTCGCCAGGGCATTGACTTGCCCCAACACCAGCAGCCCCTCCTCTTTTAGCGCAGCGACCTCTTTTTCCATCGCATCGCGGCGGCGCTGGTTTTCTGTTATTTCCAGCGCCTGGTATTGCTTCACCGCAGGATGCTCAATTGAACCGCAGAGCAAGCAGGGTTTTCCCGCTTCAAGACGGGCTCGATAACCTTCGAGATCTTTAATCTCGGCTTCTCGCTCGCATAAGGCTTTAACATCCAGGAAATGCTGGTTTTTCTCTTTATACTGCTGTCGACGCAGGGCCAACGTCTCGTTCAGTTTTACCTGCTCCGCCTGCGCCTTTTGCATGCTTTCCGCGTTTTGAACGATGCGTTTTTGCAGCGGTTGATAACGGGCGTGAAGGGTGGTCAGTTGCTGGCGAGATGCACGCGACGCCGTTTGCTGGTCCATCGCCGCAGCGACTTCATCAGCGGTCAGCGTCAGGGCGATTTCTGGCGCGTTTGCCAGTTTTTGACGCAGCTCGGTGATACGTCCGGTCAGCGTTGCTATCTGGCTTTTGTCGCGATTAAGCTGAGCAAAATGCGCGCGCCAGCCTGCGATTTCCTGCCCCCATAGACGGAAACGGTCATGCCCGGCTAGCCACTGTGTCAGTGCCGAAAGCTCGGTTTGCAGCTGATCGCGAGTGCGCCGCGCACCGTTGCGGATACGCGCGCGCAGCGCTGCCCGGGACAGTAAGCGAGTATTCACTTCCTGAGTCTGCTGTTGGGTTTGCGCGAGACGCGTCGTCTGCTCCTGCTGACGTTCCCAGAGCGGGCGCAGCACTGCGGCTGGCTGGGCGTGAAGCAATTTATCCAGGTCTGGCGTAGCGTCGGTGAGCGCCTGTTGCGCCTGCTGCTGCGAGGTTAACGCGCGCTGCTGTTCGCGCTGGAGTTCCTCGTGACGGGATAACCACTGAAAATTGCGCTGGTGATTCTGCTGCTGTGCCAGCAGGGTTTTCTCTTCGTCAGTAAGTGCCTGCAAACTCTGGTTAAGCTGCTGTTGCTGCTCTTCGCTCAGTAAAATCACACCAGCGGCTTGCGCTTCGCGCCTTTCGAGCTCCGTGCGCGCGGCTTTGTGTTGTTCAAAGACCCTTGCGGAAATCTGACCGTAAATCTCGGTTCCGGTAAGTTCCTCCAGCAGCTCGGCGCGTTCGCCTGGTTTAGCATTGAGGAAGGCGGCAAATTGCCCCTGTGACAACAGCATTGAGCGTGTGAAACGATCGTAATCCAGCCCGGTCAGCGTGGCTGTTTGCTCAATTTTGTCTGTGGCTTTGTCAGACAGAATTTTACCGTCTTCACAGCGCGCCAGCTCTACGCGCGGTGCCTGTAAATTCCCGTCTGGCTGATTACGCGCGCGGCTTTGGCTCCAGAAAGCGCGATAAGCGGTGCCTTTAACCTCAAACTCTACCTCCGCCAGGCATTCAGCGGTGTCGCGCGTCATGAGATCATTTTGTGATTGTGTGACTTTATTCAGACGCGGCGTCTGGTGATACAGCGCCAGGCAGATGGCATCAAGCAGGGTGGTTTTGCCTGCGCCGGTCGCGCCGGTTATGGCAAAAAGACCGTTACTGGCGAACGGCTCGGCGGTGAAATCAATTTTCCATTCGCCCTTTAGGGAGTTGATGTTTTTTAGACGCAGGCTGAGAATTTTCATGCGTTTTCTTCCTCATCATTGAGCGCATGCAGCGTATGGGTGAACAGCTCGTTCAGTCTGGCGCGCTGCGCGTCGTCAATCTCTTCCTGTGCCAGTCGGCGTTCAAAAACCTCTTCGACTTTCAGTTCGCTGAGCGTTTCGCGTTGCGCACTGAGCAGAATTTTCTCGCGCTGTTCGCGGCTGCGGCGCACCAGTAAAACCTCAACCGGCAGCGTTTCCGTGAGCGCCTGGATTTTGCGCTGCATATCGTGCAGATAGTCGTCCGTGGTGATTTCAATATCCAGCCAGACGGGCGGGATTTGCTCCACGTCGCGCCACTGCTCAAGCTGCGCGGTGATGGCTGCCAGATCGCCTTTTAGCACCGCCAGCGGCTGTGTTACGGGCACTTCCAGCGTGTCTACCGCGCTGAGTTTCCCGTCGACAAAACTGACCAGATGCACGCTTTTGGGTTTGCCCGTTTCGTCAAAGCTGAGCGAAATGGGCGATCCGCAGTAGCGAATATGTTCGCTGCCGCCAATCTTCTGCGCCCGGTGGATATGGCCGAGCGCGATGTAATCGGCGGGTGGGAAGTTCTGCGCCGGGAACGCATCCAGCGTACCGATATAAATTTCGCGTACCGCGTCACTTTTACTGGCGCCGACGGTGGTTAAATGACCGGTGGCGATGACGGGTAGTGCCGCTTCACCGCGCAACGCACAGGCGTCGAGATAGTGCTGATGATAGTAGTCGGTGATGGCTTGCAGCAGGTGCTGTTGCTTTTCACCGCCGGTCAGACCGGCCTGGCTTTGAACGATGTCCCGCGGACGCAAAAAGGGAATCGGGCAGATAACGGCGCCCGGCGTGCCGTCGCGTTTTTTGATGATTTGCGGTGCGTGCCCGGCGTTTGCCACTACAGTGGTATTCAGAAAGGCCAGAATATCGCGGGACTCATTCAGCGTTGCCACCGAGTCGTGATTGCCCGCGACGATGACCAGATGACAGCCCGTTTTCTGTAAATTGACCACGAAGCGGTTATAGATTTCGCGCGCATAGCTGGGCGGCGATCCGGTGTCAAAAATATCACCGGCGACAATGATTGCGTCAACCTGGTGCGTCAGCGCCGTTTCCAGCAGCCAGTTCAGGAACGCTTCGTGTTCGGCCGCGCGGCTTTTGCTGTAAAAATTTTGACCCAGATGCCAGTCCGAGGTGTGAAGTATGCGCATAACAGATCCGTGGCAAAAAAAGGTGAAAGGGATTATACACTTGATCCTTCAGGCTGCCTCTGTGTTGGCTGCATCAGCTCAATCCTGATTTTCACGGGCGTCAGCATGGGGTTCTGAAATTTGCTGGCATATGGAAACTTCGCGGCTTTTATGGTGATAAACGTCGAGGGAAGGGGAAATAACAGCTGTAATAAAACAATAGTTTGCTATTCATAGAGGCAATGTTTTTCATAAATCTGTCATAAATCTGACGCATAATGACGCCGCATTACAAACTTTTAACCTCAATAAGACAGGGTAAAGTATGGCGAGACGTATTCTGGTCGTAGAAGATGAAGCTCCAATTCGTGAAATGGTGTGCTTCGTGCTCGAACAAAACGGTTTTCAGCCGATAGAAGCTGAAGATTATGACAGCGCGGTGAATCAGCTGAACGAACCCTGGCCTGATTTGATTCTGCTTGACTGGATGTTGCCTGGCGGCTCTGGACTGCAATTTATCAAACACATCAAACGTGAAGCGATGACCCGCGATATTCCGGTCGTGATGCTCACGGCGCGCGGTGAAGAAGAAGATCGCGTTCGCGGGCTGGAAACGGGTGCGGATGATTACATCACTAAGCCGTTTTCGCCGAAGGAGCTGGTGGCACGTATTAAAGCGGTGATGCGCCGTATTTCACCGATGGCGGTGGAAGAGGTGATAGAGATGCAGGGACTGAGTCTGGATCCTACGTCGCATCGCGTGATGACGGGTGAAAATCCGCTCGACATGGGACCGACCGAATTTAAGCTGTTGCACTTCTTTATGACGCATCCGGAACGCGTTTACAGTCGTGAGCAGTTGCTGAATAACGTTTGGGGAACAAACGTGTATGTTGAGGACAGAACGGTTGATGTGCATATTCGCCGCTTGCGAAAAGCGCTGGAACACAGCGGCCACGATCGCATGGTGCAAACGGTGCGCGGTACGGGTTATCGTTTTTCGACCCGTTTCTGAACACTGACAGGAGTGTGACGCGTGCTGGAACGTCTGTCATGGAAAAGGCTCGTTTTTGAACTGATCTTATGCTGTCTCCCGGCCTTCATTTTGGGGGCTATTTTTGGCTATCTGCCGTGGTTTTTACTGGCGGCAGTGACCGGCCTGCTGATTTGGCATTTCTGGAATTTACTGCGTCTGTCGTGGTGGCTATGGGTGGATCGCAGCATGACACCGCCACCGGGTAGCGGAAGCTGGGAGCCGTTACTGTACGGCTTACACCAGATGCAAATGCGTAATAAAAAGCGTCGTCGCGAACTGGGAAGCCTGATCAAGCGCTTTCGTAGCGGGGCAGAATCGCTGCCGGATGCGGTGATCCTCACCACCGAAGAAGGGACGATGTTCTGGTGTAATGGTCTTGCACAACAACTGCTTGGACTGCGCTGGCCTGACGATAACGGCCAGAATATCCTGAACCTTCTGCGTTATCCCGAATTCACGCTGTATTTGAAAAAACGTGAATTTACTCGCCCTCACAATCTGGTGTTGAATAACGGCCGTCACCTTGAGATTCGCGTCATGCCTTACAGCGACAAGCAGTGGTTGATGGTGGCGCGTGATGTTACCCAAATGCACCAGCTTGAAGGGGCTCGTCGTAATTTCTTTGCCAACGTTAGCCACGAACTGCGCACGCCGTTGACCGTGCTTCAGGGGTATCTGGAGATGATGCAGGAGCAAACGCTGGAAGGCGCGCCACGAGAGAAAGCATTACATACTATGCGCGAGCAAACGCATCGCATGGAAGGGCTGGTGAAGCAGCTCCTGACGCTGTCGAAAATTGAAGCCGCCCCGACCCTGGCATTGAATGAAACCATTGATGTTCCGATGATGCTGCGCGTGGTGGAACGGGAAGCGCAGACGCTGAGCCATAAAAAGCATCAGCTGACGTTTGAGGTTGATAGCGCGCTGAAAGTTCTCGGCAGTGAAGAGCAACTGCGAAGTGCGATATCGAATCTGGTCTACAACGCCGTGAATCATACGCCGGAAGGCACCCACATTGTGGTGCGCTGGCAGCATGGGCCGACGGGGGCCGAATTTAGCGTCGAAGACAATGGGCCGGGCATTGGGCCGGAGCACATTCCGCGTCTGACCGAGCGTTTTTATCGCGTCGATAAAGCGCGCTCACGACAAACGGGCGGCAGTGGGCTGGGCCTGGCGATTGTGAAGCATGCATTGAACCATCACGACAGCCGTCTTGATATTCAGAGTACGCCGGGTAAAGGAACGCGATTCAGTTTTGTCATCCCGGAACGATTAATTGCCAAAAAAAGTGCCTGACAGCAAGTGTGTCAGCCTTCCTTTCCACAGGTCAGCGTTTGCTGGCCTGTTTGCTTTGCAGTCAAGCGAAACGCGGATGAATTTTATACGGCTGATGCTTTTTTGTTCGCATGATTAGCCATGACTTTTTCTTATACTTAGCGGATTGTGCTGGTCTGTTTTTTTATGCTGGCATATTGTTCTGGTTTTAAGATCCCTCCTTGCCTTTAAACGTTATAAGCGTTTAAATTGCGCCCCATATACTGTCAGACCGACTGTATTTGCGCGGTAAACCGAAAAACTATTCTTCGCTGCGCCAGGACGGGAGCATATCCCGCTGAAATTGAGTTAATTTTCCGCCGTATCGTCCCGAGAGGGATGGCGAAAATCTCAACGTTTTCAACACCACATCCACAGGCAGTAAGGTTCTATGACCCATCATTTAAAATCGCGTGACATTATTGCGCTGGGCTTTATGACTTTTGCGCTGTTCGTCGGCGCAGGTAATATCATTTTTCCTCCCATGGTTGGCTTGCAGGCGGGTGAACACGTCTGGATGGCGGCGTTTGGCTTCCTGATTACGGCTGTGGGTTTGCCGGTGCTTACCGTTGTCGCACTCGCGAAAGTGGGCGGTGGCGTGGATAGTCTCAGCGCACCGATTGGCAAAGTGGCCGGAGTTTTACTGGCAGTCGTTTGCTATCTGGCCATCGGGCCGCTGTTTGCGACACCGCGTACCGCGACAGTCTCCTTTGAAGTGGGAATCGCACCGTTGACCGGTGACGGTCCGCTGCCGCTGCTGATTTACAGCGTGGTGTACTTCGCGATTGTCATTCTGGTTTCGCTCTATCCCGGTAAATTGCTGGATACCGTTGGCAATTTCCTTGCTCCGCTGAAAATCCTGGCGCTGATTGTGCTGGCGGTTGCCGCTGTGATTTGGCCTGCGGGTCCGATCAGCGACGCTATGGACGCCTACAAGAATGCGGCGTTCTCAAACGGTTTCGTTAACGGCTATCTGACGATGGATACGCTGGGCGCGATGGCGTTCGGTATTGTTATCGTCAACGCTGCGCGTTCTCGCGGCGTGACTGAAGCGCGACTGTTGACGCGTTATACCGTCTGGGCTGGGCTGATGGCCGGTGCGGGGCTGGCACTGCTGTATCTGGCGCTGTTCCGCCTGGGTTCCGATAGCGCATCTTTGGTCGATCAGAGCGCGAACGGTGCCGCCATTCTGCATGCTTACGTTCAGCACACCTTTGGTGGCGCGGGCAGCTTCATGCTGGCGATTCTGATTTTCCTGGCGTGTCTGGTCACGGCCGTTGGCCTGACCTGCGCCTGTGCAGAGTTCTTTGCACAGTACGTTCCGCTCTCTTATCGCACGCTGGTGTTTATCCTCGGCGGTTTCTCGATGGCGGTTTCCAACCTGGGGCTGAGCCACCTGATTCAGGTCTCTATCCCGGTGCTGACCGCGATTTATCCGCCGTGTATCGTGCTGGTGGTGTTGAGCTTCACCCGCCCGTGGTGGAACAATTCCTCCCGAATTATTGCGCCTGCCATGTTTATCAGCTTTATTTTTGGTATCCTTGACGGGATTAAAGCGTCGGCTATTGGCGGTATACTTCCGGCCTGGACTCAGCGTTTACCGCTGTCAGAGCAGGGGCTGGCCTGGTTGATGCCTTCCGTTGTGGCACTGATTCTGGCGATTATCTGGGATCGAGCAGCAGGGCGGCAGGTCACTTCCAGCGCGCATTAATCAATCACAAATTGTTTAACCACGGGGCTTATGGCCCCGTGGTTTTTTGTTTTTTTCGTGTTGAATGGCAAGATTTAAATGGAAAGCACTAACAAACTAAAACGTGGATTGAGCACCCGCCATATTCGTTTTATGGCGCTGGGTTCTGCGATCGGGACGGGTCTTTTTTATGGCTCGGCAGATGCCATCAAAATGGCCGGGCCGAGCGTCCTGTTGGCCTATATTATCGGCGGCGTGGCAGCGTATATCATTATGCGCGCACTCGGCGAGATGTCGGTTCATAACCCCTCTGCCAGCTCTTTTTCTCGCTACGCGCAGGAAAACTTAGGCCCGCTGGCGGGCTATATCACTGGCTGGACCTACTGTTTCGAAATCCTGATTGTGGCGATTGCCGATGTGACGGCCTTTGGCATTTATATGGGCGTCTGGTTCCCGCTTGTACCGCACTGGATTTGGGTGTTGAGCGTGGTGCTGATCATCTGCGGCGTCAACCTGATGAGCGTTAAGGTGTTTGGTGAGCTGGAGTTTTGGTTCTCCTTCTTTAAAGTCGCGACGATTATCATCATGATTGCCGCCGGTTTTGGCATCATTATCTGGGGTATTGGTAACGGCGGGCAGCCGACCGGGATCCATAATCTGTGGACCAACGGCGGCTTCTTTAGCAACGGCTGGCTCGGCATGGTGATGTCGCTGCAAATGGTGATGTTCGCGTACGGCGGTATCGAGATTATCGGCATTACTGCCGGTGAAGCGAAAGACCCGGAGAAATCCATTCCGCGTGCGATTAACTCCGTGCCGATGCGCATTCTGGTGTTCTACGTGGGAACGCTGTTTGTGATTATGTCCATTTACCCGTGGAATCAGGTGGGTACCAACGGCAGTCCGTTTGTCCTCACTTTCCAGCATTTGGGCATTGCGTTCGCGGCCAGCATTCTTAACTTTGTGGTGCTGACGGCGTCATTTTCAGCCATCAACAGCGATGTATTTGGCGTGGGACGCATGCTCCACGGCATGGTGGAGCAGGGGAACGCACCGAAAGTGTTCGCTAAAACGTCGCGTCGCGGTACGCCTTGGGTCACCGTGCTGGTGATGACCGTTGCGCTGCTGCTCTCGGTTTACCTGAACTACATCATGCCGGAAAACGTCTTCCTGGTGATTGCCTCACTGGCGACCTTTGCGACGGTGTGGGTGTGGATTATGATTTTGCTGTCGCAGATTGCGTTTCGCCGCCGTCTGCCGCCTGAAGAGGTAAAAGCGCTGAAGTTCAAAGTGCCGGGCGGCGTGCCGACGACGGTGGTTGGCCTGATCTTCCTGGTCTTTATTATCGGCCTGATTGGTTACCATCCGGATACACGTATTTCGCTGTATGTCGGCTTTGCCTGGATCGCGCTGCTGCTGATCGGTTGGGTGTTTAAACGCCGCCGGGAGCGTCAGTTAGCACAAGCATAAAGACACGTGCCCGACTTCCGTCGGGCATTTTTCTCCTCCCCCGTCCTCCTCCCCCAATAAACCTTTTCATGATGAGTGATCCTCCACTACGCTGTGGCAAGGTGGCCTCAATTTCATTAAAGGGGATTCGTGATGTTGAACGCCTGGCACCTTCCGGTTGCCCCATTTGTTAAGCAAAACAACGATAAGCTGGTGATAACGCTGTGGCTGACGGGTGAAAATCAGCCCCAGCGCGTCACGCTGCGCGCAGAAGTCGATAATGAAGAAACGTCGCTGCCGATGCACAAACAGCGCAGTCAGCCACAGCCAGGCGTCACGGCGTGGCGGGCAACAATCAATTTATGCTCCGGTCAGCCACGCCGTCGCTACAGCTTTAAGCTGCTGTGGAATAACCGCCAGCTGTGGTTTACCCCGCAAGGATTTAGCCATTTCCCACCGACGCGAATGGAGCAGTTTGCCGTCGATTATCCGGACAAGGGTCCGCAGTGGGTTAACGATCAGGTCTTTTACCAAATCTTTCCCGACCGCTTTGCGCGCAGCGAAAAGCGAACGTCTGAGCAGGATAAGGTCTATTACCATCACGCCGCAGGGCACGACATTATTCGTAAAGAGTGGGATGAGCCGCTGACCGCTCAGGCGGGCGGATCGACGTTTTACGGCGGCGATCTGGATGGGATCAGCGAGAAGCTGCCGTATCTGAAAAAGCTGGGCGTAACCGCGCTGTATCTCAATCCGGTATTCAAAGCACCCAGTGTGCACAAATACGACACCGAGGATTATCGCCACGTTGATGAACAGTTTGGCGGTGACGAAGCCCTGCTGCGCCTGCGGGAAAATACGCGACGTGAAGGAATGCGTTTGATTCTGGACGGTGTGTTCAACCATAGCGGCGATTCCCACGCCTGGTTTGACCGCCACAATCAAACGATGGGCGGCGCCTGCCACAACCCGGACTCACCGCAGCGGGACTGGTACAGCTTTAGCGATGATGGCCATGCGCTTGACTGGCTGGGGTATGCCAGCCTGCCGAAACTGGATTTCCAGTCGCCGTCATTAGTCGACGAGATTTACGGCGGTGGCGACAGCATTGTTCGCCACTGGCTGAAAGCGCCGTGGAATATGGACGGCTGGCGCCTGGACGTAGTGCATATGCTCGGCGAGGGCGGCGGGGCGCGGAATAACATTCAGCATGTTACCGGCATCACTCAGTCGGCTAAGGCGGCGAATCCAGATGCGTTTGTGTTTGGCGAGCACTTTGGCGATGCGCGCCAGTGGTTACAGGCGGATGCGGAAGATTCGGCGATGAACTATCGCGGCTTTACGTTCCCATTATGGGGATTTCTTGCCAACACGGATATTTCGTACGATCCGCAGCTGATCGACGCTGAAATATGTATCAAGTGGATGGATAACTACCGCGCCAGCCTGTCGCATCAGCAGCAGTTACGCATGTTTAATCAGCTGGATAGCCACGATACCGCGCGCTTTAAATCATTACTCGGTAAAGACGTGGCACGGTTACCGCTGGCGGTGACCTGGTTGTTTACCTGGCCGGGCGTGCCGTGCATTTACTACGGTGATGAAATCGGGCTGGACGGTAATAATGATCCGTTCTGTCGCAAGACTTTCCCGTGGGATCCGGACAAGCAGGACCAAAACCTGTTTGCGCTTTATCAACGGATGGCGAAACTGCGTAAGCAGAGTCAGGCGTTGCGTTATGGGGGCTGTCAGGTGGTGTATGCGCACGCTAACGTGGTGGTGTTTGCGCGTGTGTATAACCAGCAGCGCGTGCTGGTGGCGATTAACCGTGGTGAGGCGTGTGAAGTTGTTCTGGATGATTCGCCGTTGCTCAATGTTGAACGCTGGCTGCTGAAAGAGGGCAAAGCGGATCTGCAAGAAGGTGTGCTTTCTTTACCTGCAATTTCTGCGTCGGTGTGGTTCGGTAATTAGCGGTTCTACGGTTTTGCATAACAGAGACAAAAAAGCCCGCATCCGCGGGCTTTTGGCGTAAACCAGGCCAATTACAGGCTGGATACGTTCTCAGACAGGTATTTTGCCACGCCGTCTGGAGACGCGTTCATACCTTCTTTGCCTTTTTCCCACTGAGCCGGGCACACTTCGCCGTGCTCTTCGTGGAACTGCAGCGCGTCAACCATGCGCAGCATTTCGTCGATGTTACGACCCAGTGGCAGATCGTTCACGACCTGGTGGCGAACGATGCCGTTCGCGTCGATCAGGAAAGAACCGCGCAGTGCAACGCCAGCGTCCGGATGTTCGATACCGTAAGCCTGCTGGATTTCGCGTTTGATGTCCGCAACCATTGCGTATTTCACTGCACCGATGCCGCCTTTGTCGACAGGGGTGTTACGCCATGCGTTGTGTACAAACTCAGAGTCGAAGGAAACACCAACAACTTCAACGCCACGTTTCTGGAATTCTTCGTAACGTTTGTCGAATGCGATCAGTTCAGACGGGCAAACGAAGGTGAAATCCATCGGCCAGAAGAACAGGACGGTCGCTTTACCGTTGGTGTGCTGTTTGAAATTGAAGTTTTCAACGATTTCACCGTTGCCCAGAACTGCTGCAGCTGTAAAATCCGGAGCCGGACGAGTTACCAGAACCATGTGATTCTCCTGTAGTGACTAAGGTTATTTTGGAACGCAACGCGGGCCATTATAGAGAGGGATTGCGATTAAGACAAAGAGGCGTGAGCAATCGTTCAACGAGCTTTTACCTATCAATCGCGTCTCTATTATAGTTGTTTGTTTTTCGCTTGCGCCATCATGCGCGGATAGAACTGCCAGAAGCGGGTCTCCAGCGCCTCGTAATGGGTGTCTAAGTCCTGCCAGGAATCACGAAGCGCATCCAGACGCGGGCGGCGACTCGCCATTCCATTTAACACGCGCTGGATAAAATCCATCTCGCGATAGCGTTCCAGCCAGCGTTCGGACCACAGGTATTCGTTCAGATTGACGAAACGCGGCGGCGAGTCCGGTAAAATTATCGCGACCTGGGCGTGGGCGTAACGTACAAATTCCGGTAACGGCATCTCAGGCGATAGCTGCGCCCAGTGACGCGACAGAAAGTGATCCCACATCACGTCCAGCGTGATTGGCGCGACACGGCGCGTCTCGGGGCGGAACCACTCTTTGGCTTCTTTCACTTCGGGCAGATTATCGGTCAGCACATCAATGCGGCGGTGCATGAAAATACCGTCCACCACGTCGGCGGGATACGCTTGCGTGGGGTTGCCGCGCACAAAATCAGCCAGCAAATTGCCGGAAAGTGAGCTGTCCGCGAGATGGGCGAGGTGCAGGTGAGCGAGAAAATTCATGCGTTTTGGTGTCCGATTACGGCTAGGTGTTGCAGCAAAGAGGCGCGAGCACTAGACTAAGCCGCCTGTTTTTAAGTCACGAGTATAAGTCATGCGCGTCGCCGATTTCTCCTTTGAATTACCTGAATCCCTGATTGCCCACTATCCGCAGCCTGAGCGCAGTGGTTGCCGCTTGCTGTCGCTGGACGGGCCAACGGGCGCGCTGACGCATGGTACTTTCACCGATTTACTCGACAAGCTCAACCCCGGTGATTTACTGGTCTTTAACAATACCCGCGTGATCCCGGCGCGTCTGTTTGGCCGCAAAGCCAGCGGTGGCAAGATTGAAGTGCTGGTCGAGCGTATGCTCGATGACAAACGTATTCTGGCACATATTCGCGCATCTAAAGCGCCAAAGCCCGGTGCGGAACTGCTGCTGGGCGACGACGAAAGCATTAACGCCACCATGGTCGCCCGTCACGATGCGTTGTTCGAAGTGGAGTTTAATGACGAACGTCCCGTGCTGGATATTCTGAACGCGATCGGCCATATGCCGCTGCCGCCTTACATTGATCGTCCGGATGAAGACGCTGACCGTGAACTTTATCAGACCGTTTACAGCCAGAAACCAGGTGCGGTCGCTGCACCAACGGCAGGGCTGCATTTTGATGAGCCGCTGCTGGAAAGACTGCGCGAAAAAGGCATCGAAATGGCGTTTGTAACGCTGCATGTCGGCGCGGGGACGTTCCAGCCAGTGCGCGTGGACACCATTGAAGATCACATTATGCACTCCGAATATGCCGAAGTGCCCCAGGATGTGGTTGATGCGGTCCTGGCCGTCAAAGCCCGTGGCAACCGCGTCATCGCAGTGGGGACGACATCGGTACGTTCGCTTGAGAGTGCGGCCCAGGCGGCCAAAAAAGATCTGATCGAGCCGTTCTTTGGCGACACGCAAATCTTTATTTTCCCGGGCTATCAATACACCGTGATTGATGCGCTGGTAACCAATTTCCATCTGCCTGAATCGACATTGATTATGCTGGTTTCCGCGTTTGCGGGTTATCAGAATACAATGAATGCGTACAAGGCTGCGGTAGAACAAAATTATCGCTTTTTTAGCTACGGGGACGCGATGTTTATCACGTACAATCCGCAGGCTTTGAATGAGCGTGTCGGGGAATAAGTCCGCGACACATAAACTTCTCGGCATATGACGAGAAATTGCGTTGGACTGTTTTTCTGACGCCGGAGAAAAAATGAAATTTGAACTCGATACCACCGACGGACGCGCTCGTCGCGGTCGCCTGGTGTTTGATCGCGGCGTGGTCGAAACGCCAGCATTTATGCCTGTGGGCACTTACGGCACCGTAAAAGGGATGACCCCGGAAGAAGTTGAAGCCACTGGCGCGCAAATTATCCTCGGTAACACCTTCCACCTGTGGCTGCGCCCGGGCCAGGAAGTGATGAAGCTGCACGGCGACCTGCATGATTTTATGCAGTGGAAAGGCCCTATTCTGACCGATTCCGGCGGCTTCCAGGTCTTCAGCCTCGGTGATATTCGCAAGATCACTGAAAAGGGTGTGCATTTCCGCAACCCGATCAACGGCGATCCTATTTTCCTCGATCCAGAAAAATCGATGGAGATTCAGTACGATCTCGGTTCCGATATCGTCATGATCTTCGACGAATGTACGCCATACCCGGCAGACTGGGATTACGCGAAGCGTTCGATGGAAATGTCTTTGCGCTGGGCACAGCGTAGCCGTGACCGTTTTGACTCCCTTGAAAACAAAAATGCGCTGTTCGGCATTATTCAAGGCAGTGTTTACGAAGATTTACGTGATATCTCGGTTAAAGGTCTGGTAGAGATAGGTTTTGATGGCTACGCTGTCGGCGGTTTGGCTGTGGGTGAGCCAAAGGAAGACATGCACCGTATTCTGGAGCATGTTTGCCCGCAAATCCCTGAAGACAAACCGCGATACCTGATGGGCGTAGGCAAACCAGAAGATCTGGTTGAAGGTGTACGTCGCGGCATTGATATGTTCGATTGCGTTATGCCAACCCGTAACGCGCGTAACGGACATCTTTTTGTGACCGATGGCGTGGTGAAAATTCGTAATGCGAAGCATAAAAGCGATACCAGTACGCTTGACGCCGAGTGTGATTGCTATACCTGTCGTCACTATTCTCGCGCGTATCTTTATCATCTCGATCGTTGCAATGAGATTTTAGGGGCGCGTCTTAATACCATTCATAATCTTCGTTATTATCAGCGCTTAATGGCTGGTTTACGTAAGGCTATCGAAGAGGGTAAATTAGAGAGCTTCGTAACTGATTTTTACCAACGTCAGGGACGTGATGTTCCACCTTTGAACGTTGACTAATTTTATAAATGAGGGAATTTGAATGAGCTTTTTTATTTCTGATGCGGTAGCAGCAACAGGCGCTCCGTCGCAGGGCAGCCCGATGTCTCTGATTCTGATGCTGGCGGTGTTTGGTCTGATTTTCTATTTCATGATCTTGCGTCCACAGCAGAAACGTACCAAAGAACACAAAAACCTGATGAGCTCCATTGCGAAAGGTGATGAAGTTCTGACTAACGGCGGTCTGGTCGGTCGCGTAACGAAAGTGGCTGAAACTGGCTATATCTCTATTGCGCTGAACGACACCACTGAAGTGGTTATCAAACGTGACTTTGTCGCTGCCGTACTGCCGAAAGGCACTATGAAAGCGCTGTAATCTAACTTCTCCCAAAGGGAACTGCCGTGTTAAACCGTTATCCTTTGTGGAAGTACATCATGCTGGTCGTCGTGCTTATCGTCGGCCTGCTGTACGCGCTTCCCAACCTGTATGGTGAGGATCCGGCTGTTCAAATCACTGGCGCGCGCGGTGTCGCCGCCAGTGAGCAAACGCTGATCCAGGTCCAGAACACTTTACAACAAGAAAAAATTACCGCTAAGTCTGTGGCACTGGAAGAGGGCGCTATTCTTGCTCGCTTCGACACCACCGACACGCAGCTCCGCGCCCGTGAAGCGCTGGTGAGCGTGCTGGGTGATAAATATGTCGTGGCGTTGAACCTTGCTCCTGCAACCCCGCGTTGGTTAGCCTCCATCAATGCAGAGCCGATGAAACTCGGTCTTGATTTGCGAGGTGGTGTTCACTTCCTGATGGAAGTGGATATGGATACCGCGCTTGGCAAACTGCAGGAACAGAATATGGACGGCCTGCGCAGCGATCTGCGCGAAAAAGGCATTCCTTACACCACCGTGCGTAAGGAAGATAACTACGGAATGAGCATCACGTTCCGTGATGCTGCCGCTCGCGATCAGGCGGTGGATTATCTCTCCACGCGTCACCGCGATCTGGTGATTTCACGTCAGGGTAGCAACCAGCTGCGTGCCGTGATGACTGATGCACGTCTGAGCGAAGCGCGTGAATATGCGGTACAGCAGAACATCAATATCCTGCGTAACCGTGTAAACCAGCTTGGTGTTGCTGAGCCGCTGGTACAGCGCCAGGGTTCAGATCGTATCGTGGTAGAACTGCCGGGTATCCAGGACACTGCGCGCGCCAAAGAAATTTTGGGTGCGACAGCGACGCTGGAGTTCCGTCTGGTGAACACTAATGTGGATCAATCTGCCGCGGCGTCTGGTCGTGTGCCAGGTGATTCCGAAGTGAAAGAGACGCGTGATGGCCAGCCAGTTGTGCTGTACAAGCGTGTGATTCTGACTGGTGACCACATTACGGATTCCACGTCTAACCAGGACGAATACAACCAGCCGCAGGTTAACATCTCGCTTGATAGCGCCGGTGGTAACATCATGTCGAACTTCACCAAGGATAACATCGGTAAACCGATGGCGACCCTGTTCGTGGAGTACAAAGACAGCGGTAAGAAAGATGCTAACGGTCGTGCCATCCTGGTGAAAGAGGAAGAGGTGATCAACGTCGCCAATATCCAGTCTCGCCTGGGTAACAGCTTCCGTATTACCGGCATCAGCAACCCGAACGAAGCGCGTCAGCTCTCTCTGCTGCTGCGTGCTGGTGCGCTGATTGCGCCAATTCAGATCGTTGAAGAACGTACCATTGGTCCAACTCTGGGGATGCAGAATATCACTCAGGGTCTGGAAGCGTGTCTGGCAGGTCTGGCGGTTTCCATCATCTTCATGCTGTTCTTCTATAAGAAGTTTGGCCTGATTGCCACGACCGCGCTGATCGCAAACCTGATATTGATCATCGGCATTATGTCCCTGCTGCCAGGGGCGACGCTGACCATGCCGGGTATTGCGGGTATCGTTCTCACCCTTGCCGTGGCGGTCGATGCCAACGTATTGATAAACGAACGTATCAAAGAAGAGTTGAGCAACGGTCGCTCTGTACAACAAGCGATCGACGAAGGTTATAAAGGCGCTTTCAGCTCCATCTTCGATGCAAACGTAACAACACTGATTAAGGTTCTTATCCTGTATGCAGTGGGGACTGGCGCAATCAAAGGCTTTGCTATTACAACCGGTATCGGTGTGGCAACGTCAATGTTTACCGCTATTGTCGGCACCCGTGCCATCGTGAACCTGCTGTATGGCGGCAAGCGCGTCAAAAAGCTGTCTATCTGAGGAGTGCGTTGTGGCACAGGAATATACTGTTGAACAATTGAACCACGGCCGTAAAGTCTGGGACTTTATGCGCTGGGACTACTGGGCTTTCGGCATTTCAGGTTTTCTGCTGATTGTCTCGATTGCCATTATTGGCGTCCGCGGTTTTAACTGGGGTCTGGATTTCACCGGTGGTACGGTGATTGAAATCACCCTGGAAAAACCGGCTGATATGGACCAAATGCGCGAAGCGCTGCAGAAGGCGGGCTTTGAAGAGCCGCAGCTGCAGAACTTTGGTAGCAGCCGCGACATCATGGTGCGTATGCCTCCGGTTCACGATGCCAACGGCAGTCAGGAACTGGGAAGCAAGGTCGTTAACGTGATTAACGAAGCGACCAGCCAGGATGCGACCGTTAAGCGTATCGAATTCGTCGGCCCGAGCGTCGGTGCGGATCTGGCGCAAAACGGTGCAATGGCACTGTTAGTAGCGCTGATTTCCATTCTGGTGTACGTCGGTTTTCGCTTCGAGTGGCGTCTTGCTGCGGGTGTGGTTATCGCACTGGCGCACGACGTGGTCATTACCATGGGCGTGCTGTCGCTGTTCCATATTGAGGTTGACCTGACGATCGTAGCATCTCTGATGTCGGTTATCGGTTACTCACTGAACGACAGTATCGTGGTATCGGACCGTATTCGTGAGAACTTCCGTAAGATTCGTCGCGGTACGCCGTATGAAATCTTTAACGTTTCACTGACTCAAACGCTGCATCGTACGTTGATCACATCCGGCACGACCTTGATGGTTATCCTGATGCTGTTCCTCTTCGGTGGCCCGATTCTGGAAGGCTTCTCGCTGACCATGCTGATCGGTGTTTCCATCGGTACGGCGTCCTCAATCTACGTCGCGTCCGCGCTGGCGTTGAAACTGGGTATGAAGCGTGAACATCTGATCCAGCAGAAAGTTGAAAAGGAAGGAGCGGATCAGCCGTCTATCCTGCCGTAACGGCAACAGCATTCTGACACTGAAATCTCGGTCGTAAGGCCGGGATTTTTTTATGGAGGGTATCCCGCTGGTTAGCGGAAATCTTGCATTCAATCCGGACGGTAGCGCTGAATTCGACAATTAAAAAAAGCCAGCATAGCTGGCTTTTTTTAATTGCGAGGCGCAAGGCGGATTAAGCGAAGCGCACTCAGCGTTATCGGGATTAGAAGTTGTAACCCACTACCAGGTATCCACCCCAACCGGTAGAACGGACGTTTTCTTTCATCCAGTTCAGGTCGGCATCGTCGTTCCACTGACCGCCGTTGTGCCAGTAACGTGCAACCACTGAGTAATGCCAGTGATCGTAGTTCAGGGCCAGAATGTGGCTGGACGCGATAGAGTCGTTGGTACGCTGCTTAATACCGTTCTCAGCGTAGGCGCTCTTATCGCCCAGTTCTGAACCCCAGTCGAAGTTGGTGAAACCGATATAGCTCAGGTTACCGCCCCACAGCTGGGTGATCGGCACAAAGTATTTCACTTTGAAACGGTAGCCATCCCACTCATTCGCGTTTTCTGCGCCGTAGTTCTGCCACTGGTATTTCGCATACACGTTCATGGACAGGCTCATCGGCAGACCGGTGTCGATATCAGTTCCCAGACCCATATACCAGGTACTCTGGCGGCCGGAAGCGTTGCGACCCATATCGTAGATATAGTTGTTCGCGATATACCACTCTTTAAATGGACCGAAGCTCAGATCTGCGCCTGTCAGCTTGTCGATAGAGAAGCGCGGCTCGATTTCCATAAACAATGGAGAACCATGGTTCCAGATACCTTTCGCTTCAGTGTTACCACCGAAGAATACTGGCGCATCCATGTAACCATAGAAATCAAACCAGTCTTTCTTAGCGAAAGCTTCATATTCCAGATAGGTATCGTTACGGATTTGCGGCCCAAAACGGGTGTGGTAGCTACCAACGACGTTGACGCTCTGGTGCCACCAGTCGGAAACATACTCAGGTTTTGCGTTCTCTGCTGCGTTAACAGCGAAAGAAGAGGAAAGTGCCAGCGCTGCACCGGCTGCTAATAATGTTTTTTTCATAATCATGCCACTGATTGAAATTCCCTTCCGGGAGTGAAAAATGCGCGATTTGCGTTTCAAAATATTTCGTGTTTCTGCGGAGCCTATTATAGGAATCCTTGCTCACAAAAATATGTGTTGTTTCACATATCTCTCATTCACGTAATCGATTGCGTTCACGTTTGCGTACTTTAAACGGCGGGGATTGTAATGGCAAACCGATATGTTGCCAATCTTTGCTGAAGGCAAGAAAGGGGGAGCGGAACGCGTGGCACACGTTCCGCTAAAAAGAACTACTGAACCACAGGCTGGATATCATGGATGCGGATGAAACCTAATTGCTCGGGCGTAATGCCGCTTAATTGCAGCGGGATATCCACATCGCTCGGCGCAAGCACGCTTGCTGGGGCGTTAATCAGCTGGTTTTTCACGTTCACTTCCTGGAAGCTTTCAGTGGTTCCCTGAATTTGTCCCCATTCTACTGTGCCGCTAAACGCAGGCAGCGGATCGTTAGATTCGCCCTGAATACGCAAGGTGGCACTTGTCCCCTCCGCGTTCGGCGCAATATTGATCAGAGACATTTTCAGCGTACCGACCTGGCTTTGCAGGCGTGCTGGCGTGTTAGCACCGGGTAACAGATAGACACCGCTGCTGGATTTGGCATTCAGCGCATTTTGCTGGGTGATCTTTACCGTTTCCTGGTTCAGTTTCGTCATTGCGCTGTTAAGCGTACTGACGCTTTGCTTCATTTGACGGACTTCGCTTTGCTGTGCGCAGGCGCTTAGCGTGAAGAGACTTCCCAGCGCGAGTATTCTTAGGTAACGTCTTGTCATTGCGTTTATTTCCATAAAAATAACGGATTATCGTAATGGTAGTCAGTAAGATGCCGTGTGGTATAGATCCTTTATCTCAAAAAGCGCTCTTCCTTTGTTGTCAGCCCAGTTCGGGTTAAAATAGAGTTCAGTTAACCAGATAGTCAGGACACCGTATGCATTGCCCATTCTGTTCCGCCGTGGATACCAAAGTAATCGACTCTCGTCTCGTAGGGGAAGGCTCCTCTGTACGCCGTCGTCGGCAGTGTCTGGTCTGCAACGAACGTTTTACGACTTTTGAGGTGGCGGAGCTGGTAATGCCGCGCGTCGTGAAAAGTAACGACGTGCGCGAGCCGTTTAACGAAGAAAAATTGCGCAAAGGGATGTTGAAAGCACTGGAAAAACGGCCAGTCAGCGCAGATGACGTTGAAATGGCGTTAAACCACATCAAATCGTATTTGCGTGGGACCGGCGAGCGTGAGGTGCCGAGCAAAATGATCGGCAATCTGGTCATGGAGCAATTGAAAAAGCTCGATAAAGTGGCCTACATACGCTTCGCGTCTGTCTATCGCAGCTTCGAAGATATCAAAGAATTTGGCGAAGAGATCGCCCGCCTACAGGATTAAGCGCATGCAGGATGAGATTTACATGGCGCGTGCGCTAAAGCTGGCACAGCGTGGACGTTTCACCACCCATCCCAATCCCAACGTTGGCTGCGTTATCGTCAACGACGGCGAAATTGTCGGCGAAGGATTCCACTATCGCGCTGGTGAACCTCATGCCGAAGTCAATGCTTTGCGTATGGCTGGCGAAAAGGCGCGGGGTGCCACAGCCTATGTCACGCTTGAGCCCTGTAGCCATCATGGGCGAACGCCGCCGTGCTGCGAGGCGCTGATAGATGCAGGCGTGGTGCGGGTTGTCGCTGCGATGCAAGATCCCAATCCTCAGGTTGCCGGACGCGGACTGTATCGCCTGCAGCAGGAGGGTATCGACGTCAGCCATGGTTTGATGATGGCTGATACCGAAGCGCTGAATAAGGGCTTCCTCAAACGCATGCGTACCGGTTTCCCCTATATTCAGTTGAAGCTCGGTGCTTCGCTTGATGGCCGAACTGCGATGGCAAACGGTGAAAGCCAGTGGGTAACCTCACCGCAATCAAGGCGCGATGTGCAACGTCTGCGTGCACAAAGCCATGCTATTCTCACCAGCAGCGAAACGGTTTTAGCTGATGATCCTGCCATGACCGTTCGCTGGGATGAATTGAATCAGGATACGCAGGCGCTTTATCCGCAAGAGAATTTGCGTCAGCCGCTGCGAATTGTGATTGATAGCCAGAACCGCGTCCCCCCTGCGCATCGTATCGTGCAGCAACCTGGCGAAACGCTTTTTGCGCGTACAAAAAAAGACGATCGCCAGTGGCCTGAGCATGTGCGCAGCATCATGGTGCCGGAACACAAAGGTCATCTCGATTTAGTGGTCCTGATGATGTTGCTCGGCAAACAGCAGGTCAACAGTATCTGGGTTGAGGCGGGTCCGACGCTTGCGGGCGCGCTATTGCAAGCCGGGTTAGTGGATGAACTGATCGTCTATGTTGCGCCTAAATTGTTAGGCCATGAGGCGCGTGGCTTGTTTGCGTTGCCTGGCCTCGACAAACTGGCTGATGCGCCGCAACTCAAATTCAGCGATATTCGCCCGGTCGGTCCGGATGTTTGTCTGCATTTAACACCTGTGTAATGCCTTCCGAAATAGGGAAGCAGTACGCGAAGTATTATGATAAAATCCGCCCCCCTGCGGGGCCAAATGAACCCGTAAAGGAAGAGTATGAACATTATTGAAGCTGCTGTTGCTACCCCGGACGCTCGCGTCGCCATCACCATTGCGCGTTTCAACAACTTCATCAACGACAGCCTGCTGGACGGTGCGATTGACGCACTGAAACGTATTGGCCAGGTGAAAGACGAAAACATTACCGTTGTTTGGGTTCCAGGTGCTTACGAACTGCCGTTGGCAGCGGGCGCTTTGGCGAAAACCGGTAAATACGACGCGGTGATTGCACTGGGTACGGTTATTCGCGGCGGCACTGCTCACTTCGAATACGTTGCGGGTGGTGCAAGTAATGGTCTGGCGCACGTTGCACAGGAAGCTGAAATTCCTGTCGCTTTCGGCGTGCTGACCACTGAAAGTATTGAACAAGCCATTGAACGTGCTGGCACCAAAGCTGGCAACAAAGGTGCAGAAGCTGCACTGACTGCGCTTGAAATGATCAACGTATTGAAAGCCATTAAGGCCTGATTTTTGTAAGGGGAAATCCGTGAAACCTGCTGCTCGTCGCCGCGCCCGTGAGTGTGCTGTCCAGGCACTCTACTCCTGGCAGTTGTCCCAGAACGACATCGCTGATGTCGAATACCAGTTCCTGGCGGAACAAGACGTCAAAGACGTTGATGTCCTGTACTTCCGTGAACTGCTGTCGGGAGTGGCGACTAATAGCGCGTATCTCGATGGTCTGATGAAGCCGTACCTGTCCCGTCTGCTCGAAGAGCTGGGCCAGGTTGAGAAAGCGGTGCTGCGCATTGCGCTGTTCGAGCTGGCTAAACGTGATGATGTGCCCTATAAAGTGGCGATCAACGAAGCGATTGAACTGGCGAAAACCTTCGGCGCAGAAGACAGCCACAAGTTTGTGAACGGCGTGCTGGATAAAGCCGCACCTGCGATCCGTCCCCGTAAAAAGTGATCCGTAAGCCGGAGTTCTGCGTTGCCGTTGGGCAGCGTGGGCTCCGGTTTTTTCTTTTCTTTGCTGAGGCATAACGTATGGCTTGCGGCGAATTCTCCCTGATTGCCCGTTATTTTGACCGTGTCCGTACCTCTCGTCTTGATGTTGAAACCGGTATCGGCGATGACTGCGCACTGCTTAATATTCCTGAAAAACAGACTCTTGCGATCAGTACCGACACCTTAGTGTGTGGGCGACATTTTCTCGCGGATATCGATCCGGCCGATCTGGCCTATAAAGCGCTGGCGGTCAACGTGAGCGATTTGGCAGCGATGGGAGCCGATCCGGCGTGGTTAACGCTAGCTCTGACGTTACCCAGCGTGGATGAAGCCTGGCTCGGAGCGTTTAGCGACGCGCTGTTTGACCAGCTCAATTACTACGATATGCAGCTGATTGGCGGTGATACAACGGCCGGTCCATTGTCGATGACGCTGGCGATCCACGGCTATGTGCCCGTTGGCCGCGCGCTGAAACGCTCGGGAGCGAAACCCGGAGACTGGATTTATGTTACCGGTACGCCGGGCGACAGTGCGGCGGGGCTGGCCATTTTGCAGGAGCGTTTGACGGTGAGCGATGCGGCTGACGCAGCATATCTGGTGAAGCGCCATTTGCGCCCCACGCCACGTATTTTACACGGTCAGGCACTGCGCGATCGCGCCAACTCGGCCATCGATCTCTCCGATGGTTTGATCTCTGATTTAGGTCATATCCTGAAGGCCAGCGGTGTGGGTGCGCGTGTTGATCTGGATGCGTTCCCACTGTCAGAACAACTTCGCCGACACGTTGAACCTGAGCAGGCACTGCGCTGGGCGCTTTCCGGTGGCGAAGATTATGAACTGTGCTTCACCGTACCGGAACTCAATCGTGGCACGCTGGATGTCGCGCTGAATAATCTTGGCGCGCCGTTTACCTGCATCGGACAAATTCTTCCGGAGAGTGAGGGGCTGCAATTTGCTCGCAACGGCGCGCCCGTTACGCTCGACTGGAAAGGTTACGATCACTTCGCGTAATACCTTGCGGCTAATCAATCCCCTCTCTCTTTGGGAGAGGGGAGCAACCTGCACGACGATTATTTAAATCCCACCACCGGATGTGGCTGATACGGCGTTTCAAGTTCAGCGATTTGCTCAGGTGTCAGCGTGAGATCCACCGCATTCAGTAACTCATCTAACTGTTCTTCACGCGATGTACCGATAATTGGTGCGGCGACGCCACGTTTACTGAGCAGCCAGGCCAGCGCGACCTGCGCACGCGTGGCGCCCGTATCTTCCGCAATGCCAGCCAGACGCTCAGCGATCTGGGCATCGCTGGTTTCAGTATCGTTATACAGTCTTTTCCCGACCTCATCGGAAACAGAACGAGCGGTCGTTTCGCCCCACAGGCGGGTTAAGCGTCCTCGCGCCAGCGGGCTCCACGGGATCACCGCCACGCCTTCCTGATAGCACAGTGGCAGCATTTCACGCTCTTCTTCACGATAGATAAGATTGTAGTGGTTCTGCATGGTGACAAATCGTGCCCAGCCGTGCTGCGCCTGAAGATTGAGCGCTTCGGCAAACTGGGAGGCATGCATGGAAGACGCGCCGATATAACGTGCTTTACCGGCTTTCACCACGTCATTCAGCGCTTCGAGAGTTTCTTCAATCGGCGTGTTGTAATCCCAGCGGTGGATTTGCAGCAGATCGACATGATCCATGTTCAGGCGTCTCAGGCTGTCGTCAATGGACTGGAGGATCTGCGCACGCGAAAGGCCTTCGCCTAATTCACCGGATGGATAGTAAACCTTGGTGGCCACCACCACATCCTCACGGCGGGCGAAATCGCGCAGCGCACGGCCCACGATCTCCTCACTGCTCCCGTCGGAATAGCTGTTCGCCGTATCAAAAAAGTTAATGCCGCCTTCAAGGGCGCGTTTGATGATGAGACGGCTACTCTCTTCCGGCAGCGTCCAGGCGTGATTCCCCCGGTCAGGCTCGCCAAATGTCATGCAGCCCAGACAAAGACGGGAAACCTTAAGGTCTGTTTTTCCTAATGTATTGTATTGCATGGTTCCACTCCTGCTGTTCACTTAAAAAATTACCTTTAAGCATAGCAGGAGCGGAAAGGGGGGGGATTAGGCGAGCCAGGTGCGGATTTTTGCTTCGATGCCTGCAGCGTCAAGACCAATCTCCGCGCGGGCTTCGTCCTGCGTACCCTGAGGAATAAAGCGATCTGGCAGACCGAGATTGAGTACCGGAACCGGCTGGCGATTTGCCATCAGCACTTCGTTCACGCCGCTGCCCGCGCCGCCCATAATGGCGTTTTCCTCGAGCGTAATCAGCGCTTCATGACGGGACGCAATTTCCAGAATCAACGTTTCGTCGAGCGGTTTGACAAAACGCATATCCACGAGCGTTGCGTTCATCGACTCGGCGACTTTTGCCGCTTCTGGCATTAACGTCCCGAAATTCAGAATCGCCAGCTTTTCACCGTGACGTTTCACGATACCTTTGCCAATCGGCATTTTTGTTAGTGGTTCCAGCTCGACACCCACGGCGTTGCCGCGCGGATAGCGCACTGCGCTTGGGCCGTCCTGATAGTGATAACCAGTGAACAGCATCTGGCGGCATTCGTTCTCGTCGCTCGGCGTCATGACCACCATATCGGGCACACAGCGCAGGAAGGAGAGATCAAAAGCGCCCTGATGCGTCTGCCCATCGGCACCGACGATACCGGCGCGATCAATGGCAAACAGCACCGGCAGTTTCTGGATCGCGACATCATGGATCACCTGATCGTACGCGCGCTGCAGGAAGGTCGAATAGATCGCTACAATCGGTTTATAGCCACCAATCGCCAGACCTGCGGCGAATGTCACCGCGTGCTGTTCAGCAATCGCGACGTCAAAATACTGATCCGGGTATTTTTTGGAAAATTCCACCATGCCGGAGCCTTCGCGCATGGCGGGCGTGACGGCCATCAGCTTGTTGTCTTTGGCCGCCGTTTCACACAGCCAGTCGCCAAAAATTTTAGAATAGCTCGGCATACCGCCGCTGCTTTTCGGCAGACAGCCGCTGGTGGGATCGAATTTTGGCACGGCGTGGAAGGTAATCGGATCTCTTTCCGCTGGCTCGTAGCCACGCCCTTTTTTCGTCATGATGTGCAGGAACTGCGGGCCTTTAAGGTCGCGCATGTTTTTGAGCGTCGTGACCAGACCAAGCACATCGTGCCCGTCAACCGGGCCGATATAGTTAAAGCCCAACTCTTCAAAAAGCGTGCCCGGCACCACCATGCCTTTAATGTGTTCTTCAGTGCGTTTGAGCAGTTCTTTGATCGGCGGCACGCCGGAGAAGACTTTTTTGCCGCCTTCGCGCAGGGTGGAGTAAAGCTTGCCGGACAGCAGTTGAGCCAGGTGATTATTCAGCGCACCGACGTTCTCGGAGATCGACATTTCGTTGTCGTTGAGAATCACCAGCATATCCGGCTTGATATCACCAGCGTGGTTCATCGCTTCAAACGCCATGCCCGCGGTGATCGCGCCATCGCCAATCACGCACACGGTGCGGCGCTGTTTATTCTCTTTCTCCGCCGCAACGGCGATGCCGATGCCCGCAGAAATAGAGGTTGAAGAGTGTCCCACGCTTAACACGTCGAATTCACTTTCACCGCGCCACGGGAACGGATGCAGGCCGCCTTTCTGGCGAATCGTGCCGATTTTATCGCGACGTCCGGTCAAAATTTTGTGAGGATATGCCTGATGCCCGACGTCCCAGATCAGCTGATCGAACGGGGTGTTATAGACGTAGTGAAGCGCCACGGTCAGCTCCACCGTGCCAAGTCCGGAGGCGAAATGTCCGCTGGAACGACTCACGCTGTCGAGCAAGTAGCGACGTAATTCGTCACTCAGCTTCGGCAGGCTCTCTTTCGGCAACAGACGTAACTCCTGGGTGGAGTCAACCAACGCCAGTGTCGGGTATTTGGCAATATCAAAACTCATCAAAGGCTCATCGAGAAAGTGTGTTTATTTATCACGCTGGATTATGTAGTCCGCTAGCGCTTCCAGTGCCGAGGTATCAAGTGACTGTGCGGCCAGCGCATCCAGCGACTGGCGGGCATCATCAATCAGATCCCGGGCTTTTTGTTGGGCTTGCTCAAGGCCCAGTAGGGCGGGATAGGTACTTTTGCCAAGTTGCTGATCCGCTCCCTGACGTTTTCCCAATGTTGCAGTATCGCCCACCACATCCAGAATGTCATCCTGTACCTGGAACGCGAGGCCGATACTCTCAGCGTAACTATCCAGAATGGGCAAGGCTTTGCGGCCTCGTTCACCGGCGCTCAGCGCACCCAGGCGAACGGCTGCGCGAATCAACGCACCGGTTTTATGGCGATGAATACGCTCAAGCTGTTCCAGATTAACCTGATGCCCTTCAGCCTCAAGATCCAGTGCTTGTCCGCCACACATGCCTGCGACGCCGCTGGCCATCGCCAGCTCAGACACCATCGCCAGACGGTCGCGATCGGCCACTTCAATCATGGGCGCATCGCTTAAGATGGAGAACGCCAGCGTTTGTAGTGCATCGCCCGCCAGAATCGCATTCGCCTCGCCAAATTTAATGTGGCAGGTTGGCTGACCGCGGCGCAGATCATCGTCGTCCATGGCCGGTAAATCATCATGAATGAGCGAATAAGCGTGAATACATTCAACGGCGGCGGCGGGTGCATCCAGGGTGTTGCTGCTGATGCCAAACATATTTCCCGTGGCGTACACTAAAAACGGGCGCAGACGCTTTCCACCTAAGAGTGCACCATAGTGCATGGCGGCAACCAGAGGAGTGTTCTGAAAAGGCTGTGGCTCGATAAAACGGCGCAACGCATCGTTGGCACGCTCAACACACGCCTGAAGCTCTGTGGAAAAATCCATTTTACTCAGCGTCCGGTGTGAAAGGCGTTGGGGCGGCATCTTCGCTGTCGGAAAGCAGGATCTGCACGCGTTGTTCCGCCTGTTGCAGTTTGACCTGTCCCTGGCGCGCAAGCTGTACGCCGCGTTCGAATTCATTGAGCGCATCTTCCAGCGGGAGATCGCCGCTTTCCAGACGGTTCACAATCTGTTCCAGTTCATTCAGCGCAGTTTCAAAACTGGCGGGGGCGTCATTTTTCTTCGGCATAGTGAATATTGACTCTCATATTTTAAGCCCCGCCATGGTAACGGACTCGGGACAATTATCAAATAACGCGCAATGTGCACAGGAGCGTCGCGATGGTGGTATACTCCTGCGCCTGGATGCAACCACGGGTGTGGGTTGCTGTCTCTTTCCATCACAAGCCTTTGCGGGCTTGCCAACGAAACATTGCCGCCATGAAGTTTATCATTAAATTGTTCCCGGAAATCACCATCAAAAGCCAATCTGTGCGTTTGCGCTTTATTAAAATGCTGACCGGAAACATTCGAAACGTATTAAAAGAGTATGAAGAAACGCTCGCGATTGTGCGCCATTGGGATCACATCGAAGTGCGCGCAAAAGACGAAAGCCAACGTCTGGATATCCGCGATGCGCTGACGCGTATTCCGGGGATTCACCATATTCTTGACGTCGAAGATGTGCCGTTCACCTCGCTACACGATATCTTCGAAAAAGCGCTGGAACAGTTCCGCGCTGAAGTGGAAGGTAAATCGTTCTGCGTGCGCGTCAAGCGTCGCGGCAAGCATGAATTCACCTCTATTGAAGCCGAACGCTATATTGGCGGCGGTTTAAATCAGCATATTGAATCCGCGCGCGTAAAACTGACGCGTCCGGACGTGACCGTCAATCTCGAAATCGAGAACGATCGCCTGCTGCTGGTAAAAGGCCGCTACGAAGGCATCGGCGGCTACCCTATCGGTACCCAGGAAGATGTGCTGTCGCTGATCTCCGGCGGTTTTGACTCCGGCGTGTCCAGCTACATGCTGATGCGTCGCGGCTGTCGCGTGCACTATTGCTTCTTTAACCTGGGCGGCGCTGCGCATGAAATCGGCGTTCGTCAGGTGGCGCATTATCTGTGGAAGCGCTTTGGCAGTTCCCACCGCGTGCGTTTTGTCGCGATTAACTTTGAACCGGTTGTCGGCGAAATCCTCGAAAAAGTGGACGACGGCCAGATGGGCGTGGTGCTGAAGCGCATGATGGTGCGTGCGGCCTCTCAGGTGGCTGAGCGCTACGGCGTACAGGCGCTGGTGACCGGCGAAGCGCTGGGCCAGGTCTCCAGCCAGACGCTCACCAACTTGCGTCTTATCGACAACGTGTCCGATACGCTGATTCTGCGTCCTCTGATTTCTCACGACAAAGAACATATCATTGATATGGCACGTGAAATCGGCACCGAAGACTTTGCCCGTACCATGCCGGAATATTGCGGCGTGATCTCGAAAAGCCCAACGGTGAAAGCGGTGAAGGCGAAAATCGAAGCCGAAGAGCAGAACTTTGATTTTGCGATTCTGGATAAAGTTGTCGCCGAAGCCACTAACGTGGATATCCGTGAAATCGCGACCCAGACCGCTCAGGAAGTGGTTGAAGTCGAAACCGTCAGCGGTTTCAGCGCAAATGACGTGATTCTGGATATTCGCTCTACTGATGAACAGGATGCCAGCCCGCTGAATGTGGATGGCGTCGAGGTGATGTCTCTGCCTTTCTACAAGCTGAGCACCAAGTTTGGCGATCTCGAGCAGGATAAAACCTATCTTCTGTGGTGTGAGCGCGGCGTGATGAGCCGTTTGCAGGCGCTGTATCTGCGTGAGCAGGGCTTTGCCAATGTGAAGGTGTATCGCCCGTAACCGGCTTTATTCCTCGCAGATAAAAAACGGCAACCTCAGGGTTGCCGTTTTGTTTTTCTGGCTGGCGAAATTCATCACGAGCCGTAGTAATTATAAATTCCTGCGGCGATCACCAGGGATGACGCCACCTCGTGCGCTTTTTCACGCCCCACAACCAGGTCGATAATCTTCAGCGCAAAATCAATCGACGTGCCAGGACCCTGGCTGGTCAGCAGGTTAACGCGTGGATCCCATACAACGCGTTTATCCACCCACTGTTCTTCCGGAATCTGGTCTTTGAGCGTCGGGAAACCCGTCATATTCCCGACAGGGAAGAGCTGATGCGGCACCAGCACGGTTGCAGCCGAAGCGCATATCGCGGCCACAATTCGGCCCGACAGGTGAAATTGTCTGACCGTTTCAACCAGCAGCGGGCTGTCACGGAAACACTCCGCGCCTTTCAGGCCGCCAGGCAGCACAATCACGTCGTAGTCACCGTCTGCCACTTCGACCAGCGGGGCATCTGCCAAAATCTTTACGCCGCGCGAGCAGGTGATGGTCAGATTGCCATCGCTGGCGACGCTTGCCGTTGTGACGGCAATCCCTGCGCGAACCAGTAAATCAATCGTGGTCACTGCTTCTGTTTCTTCGCTACCAGGGGCGAGGCAAATCAGTGCCGACGCGCTCATACTCACTCTCCTTACGTTTAACCATGTCATACAGGCGAATATTTTCCGGCACGCTGATGCCGTGTGCGCGGGCGCGTTTAAGCAGGTAGCCTGTGATGTAGTCGATTTCTGTGTGCCGCAATGCGCGAACGTCCTGCAGCATTGACGAGATGTTCTCAGCCGTACTGTCGATGACCTGCTCGACGTAATAGCGAACGTCTTCTACCGAGGTATGGATGCCTTCGCGCTCCATCACGGCGGCGACCTCAGCGCAAAGCGCTGCAACCTCTTCAGGATGGTTTTTAAGCTCGCCGTTTGGACAATCCCACAGTGCAGTTAGCGGATTAATCACGCAGCTTACCGCCAGCTTGCGCCACAGTTGCGGGCGAATGGTGTTGTACCAGGCCACATCCGGCAGCACATTCTGCAGAACGTCCGCCAGATAACTGAAATCGCCGTTCTGCTCACGAGCTGGACCCATATGCGTCACGCCGCTGGCGACGTGAACAATGATGTTGCCGTCGCGCCGCGCCGCATGAGTGGTAATAGCCATCAGCAGCGGCTGAGGAATATTTTTAAGCTCATCAATTGTGCCCATGCCGTTATGCAAGAGCAAAATGGGCGTGGTGTGAGGAAGCGTTGCACTGAGCGCTTTTACCGCGTCCGACACCTGCCACGCTTTTAACGTCACCAGCAGGAGATCGCTTTGTGCCAGAAAATCGGGATCGTTAGCGATGAGAGACTCGTTGAAAATGCTCCCGTCTTCACCAATCAGATTTACACTGCAATAGGGTTGTGGCACTCGTAGCCAACCCTGTACCTCATGTCCATGTTTGCACAGCGCGGTAAGCCAAAGTTGCCCTAAGGCCCCGCATCCGAGCACAGTAATTTTCATTGTTCCTCCTCACCTGCAACTGCGCCAGGTGTTACAGCCTAAGTATAGCGTTGTCCGCTAAGCTTCTATTCAGTCAACCCGTTCATACTTCAAGTTGCATGGCCTTTGGCCTTCCTGTAACTCGAATTATTTGGGGTAAATGTCTCGTTGCGGGTATTATGCAACGCAACAAAAGTGAAGGGAGAAGAAAAGATGCCATCTTTCGATATTGTTTCAGAAGTTGATATCCAGGAAGTGCGTAACGCGGTGGATAACGCAAGCCGCGAACTCGAGACGCGTTTTGATTTTCGCGGTGTTGAAGCGACTTTTGAGCTGAATGACGCAAATAAGACAATTAAGGTACTGAGTGAATCTGATTTCCAGGTGAATCAGTTACTCGACATTTTACGCGCGAAGCTGTTAAAGCGCGGCATTGAGGGCGCGTCTCTCGATGTACCGGAAGAGTTTGTGCACAGCGGCAAAACCTGGTTCGTTGAAGCGAAACTGAAGCAAGGTATTGAGAGCGCGATGCAGAAGAAAATCGTTAAGCTCATCAAAGACAGCAAGCTGAAGGTGCAGTCGCAAATTCAGGGTGAAGAGATTCGTGTGACCGGTAAATCCCGTGACGACCTGCAGGGCGCGATGGCGCTGGTGCGGGGTGGCGATTTAGGGCAACCGTTCCAGTTTAAAAACTTCCGTGATTAAAACGAAATGCCCGGCAAGCCGGGCATTTTTTTAGGCTTTTATCGCCTGCTCCACTTCAAAGCGGTTTGTCACTTTGCTGTCGATTTTGACATACGCGCTGCGCTCTTCCGGGACAAGCAGCACTTCGCTAATACCCTCTTTTTTCTCCAGCCGCTGTTTCAGCGCGTCACTAATATCGACGCCTTCCGGGATCTCGATTCGCAAGCTGCTGACATAGCGTGGTTCTTTCATGGTGCTGGCCACCAGCAGCCAAACCATCGCTAACAACGCACCGGCAAGAAATACCGTCTGCGAATCAAAGAAGCCATCGACCCAACCGCCCAGCGAACCGCCAATGGCCACGCCGAGAAACTGGCTGGTGGAGTAAATTCCCATCGCCGTACCTTTGTAGCCTGCGGGAGACTCTTTGCTGATAAGCGAGGGCAACAGGGCTTCCATGAGGTTAAAGGCGAGGAAGAAAATCTGCACGCCGATGACCAGTTCCCAGAAGTGCGGACCGGATCCCCACAGCACGATTTCGGCAATCAGGAGCAGCGCCACACACGTCAGGAACACGCGCTTCATGCGACGTTTCACTTCAGCGTAGATAATGAAAGGCACGACGGAGACGAAAGAGATGAGCATCGTCACCAGATAAACTTTCCAGTGTTCAGCAGCGGGGAATCCTGCTGCCGCCAACTGGCCGGGCAGGGCCACGAACGTGGACATCAGCAGAATATGCAGACACATAATGCCAAAGTTGAGTTTGAGCAGGCGCGGCTCAACAAGCACTTTGCTAAAGCAGCCTTTCACCATGCCTGATTCACGGTTCAGCACATGATTTTTGCTGTCCGGCACCACCCAAATTGTTAGCGCAATACCGATGGTGGCTAAAACGGCAATCATCCAGAACAGCGCATTCAAACCGAGTTTATGGGTAATGACAGGGCCAAGTACCATGGCGATGGCAAAGGTCACGCCAAAACTGACCCCGATAAAGGCCATCGCTTTGGTGCGGTTCTGCTCACGCGTTAAATCGGAAAGCAGCGCCATCACGGCAGCGGCAATGGCCCCAGAGCCTTGCAGCGCCCGCCCAAGAATGATGCCCCAAATGGAGTGTGACAGCGCGGCAATGATACTGCCGATAACAAAGATAATCAGTCCGCCCACGATCAGCGGCTTGCGGCCCACGCGATCGGAAAGCAGCCCGAAAGGAATCTGGAAAATAGCCTGCGCGAGACCGTAAATACCGATCGCCAGACCAATTAACGCTTCGCTGGCCCCCTGGAGTGCCATTCCGTAAGTGGTCAGAACCGGCAGGACCATAAACATGCCAAGCATACGTAGCGAGAAAACAGTCCCTAAACCCCAGGTCGCGCGCAATTCGCCCGGCGTCATTTTATAATCGTTCATTACCACCTCAGTTCAAAAGCAGGCACTAGTGTAGTGTGGGGAAGGGGCGGGGACAACAACGGGTTATTTAACAAATATTACCCCCGTCATACCTCAAGCTGCAGACGCTTTAGGTACGTGCATTCAGAGGGTACATGCATGTTTAATTTATTCGATGAATGAAAAAGGGTGCCGAAGCACCCTTTTTTGACCTGACCGATGTCTTACCAGACGTAAGTCAGCAAGCTATGCGAATCCGGCACCATAAAGTCTACGGACATCATCACGGATAACGAGGTGATAGCGACAATCGAGAACACAAACAGTTTGCGAGCCCAGACTTTATCGTCTTCCACTTTGTAACCGCGCAACGCCATACCGAGCCACCAGACGCTCACCGCCGCTGCCACGACCAGATATTTATATCCAGCGTAGCCGCCCAGAGAGAGCATCAGCGTCGCCACGGCGAAAGCGATGATGTACAGCGTGATGTGGTTCTTGGCAACAGAGATGCCTTTCACAACCGGCAGAACCGGGATGTTCGCCGCCTGATAATCCTTAAAGCGGAAAATCGCAATGGCGTAAGAGTGCGGCATCTGCCACAGGCTAAAGATAGCCAGCAGGATCAGCGCACCACTGTCGAACTCATTCGTGACGGCGCAGTAGCCAATCACCGGCGGCGCAGCGCCGGAGAGAGAACCAATCAGCGTGCCATAGACGGAGTGACGTTTCATATACAGGCTGTAGACGCCCACATACACCACGAAACCCATCACCCCCAGCCAGCAGGCCAGAGGATTTGCACCAAACCACAGCAGCATAAAGCCAGCAATACCCAGCAAGGTGGCGTACACCAGCGAGACGGTAGGGGACATCAGGCCTTTGACGAGCACCCGATTTTTGGTCCTTTCCATCTTCCTGTCGATATCCATGTCGATGTAGTTGTTAAATACACAACCGGACGCAACCACCAGTGATACCCCCACCAGCGTCGATGCAAAGAGGGTGTAATCGATGCTGCCCTTGGAGGCCAGCAGGAACCCTCCGATCACGGAGATGAGGTTACCAAAGATGATGCCTGGTTTTGTGACTTGCAGGTATTGCTTAAACATACTCGCCGCTCTTAGTGAACCATCATGTTGTAGTTGAGGTTCCACATAATCCAGATGGAACCGACTACCAGGATAGCGATGATAATCACGGTAAAGACAAAGGCCGTCATGTTCCAGCCTTCATCGGATTTGGTGTTCATGTGCAGGAAGCAAACCAGATGCACCAGAATCTGAATCATGGCGGTAACCAGGACGACGCCCAGAAGTACCGGCTTAGAAGCAGAACCGTTCATCACCATCCAGAACGGAATGACCGTCAGGATGATCGACAGGATAAAACCTGTCATGTAGGTTTTGACGCTACCGTGGGAAGCGCCATGATCGTTTGAATGACTCATTACATCGCCCCCATCAGATAGACAACCGAGAACACACAGATCCACACAACGTCCAGGAAGTGCCAGAACAAGCTCAGACACATGATACGTGTGCGGTTAGTATTGGTCAGGCCACGACGATAAACCTGGAACATCAGCACCGCCATCCAGATCAAACCAGATGTCACGTGCAGACCGTGAGTTCCTACCAGTGCGAAGAACGCTGACAGGAAACCACTGCGATCCGGGCCAAAGCCTTCAGCAATCAGGTGATGGAATTCATAGATTTCCATCCCGATAAATCCAGCACCAAATAGCCAGGTCAACGCCAGCCAGGAGATAACCTGGCTCTTGTTGTTTTTGTACATGGCGATAGCCGCCATGCCGTAGGTGATGGAGCTGAACAGCAGCAGACCTGTTTCAACCAGAACGAACGGCAGTTCAAAAATGTCTTTACCGGTCGGGCCGCCAGCCGTGCCGTTCACCAGAACGGCATAGGTCGCGAACAGACAGCAGAACAGAATGCAGTCGCTCATCAGGTAGATCCAGAAACCGAAGACTTTCATCGGTCCTGTATCGTGGTGCGCGTGTTCATGCGCATGGGCAGTTGAGTGCGCCAAAGTATCAGTTGCCATTTTTCAGCCCCGCTTTAGAAATCTCGTCGAAATGCTGGTTTTCCAGTTTTTCAACTTCACGGACTGGTACGTAGTAGTCCACGTCCTCGTCAAAGCTCTTCACAATCCAGCTGATGATCACGCCAGCAAAGCCAACGATCGCCAGCCACCAGATGTGCCAGATCATGGCGAAGCCAAATACCGTTGCGAAGGCAGCAATAACAATGCCTGCACCGCTGTTTTTCGGCATGTGGATCTCTTCGTAATGCTCAGGTTGCTTGTACGCTTCGCCTTTTTCTTTCATTTCCCAGAATGCGTCACGCTCATGGATCTGCGGCACAATGGCAAAGTTATAGAACGGAGGCGGAGAAGACGTTGCCCACTCCAGCGTACGACCACCCCACGGATCACCGGTCAGGTCACGGTTCTGCTCGCGGTCGCGAATAGAAACGTAGAACTGAATCAGCTGACACGCGATACCGCAAGCAATCAGCACCGCACCACAGGCTGCGATAACCAGCATTGGGTGGAACTGCGGATCAATCTGCTGGCTCAGGCGACGGGTCATGCCCATGAAGCCCAGCACATACAGCGGCATAAATGCGACGAAGAAGCCGATAATCCAGAGCCAGAATGCGCGTTTGCCCCAGGTTTCGTTCAGCGTGTAGCCAAACGCTTTAGGCCACCAGTACGTTACACCCGCGAAGCAGCCGAAGACGACGCCGCCGATGATCACGTTATGGAAGTGCGCAATCAGGAACAGGCTGTTGTGAAGAACGAAGTCAGCACCTGGTACAGCCAGCAGTACGCCGGTCATCCCACCTACGGAGAAGGTGACGATGAAGCCAATGGTCCACAGCATTGCTGAGTGGAACACGATACGGCCCTGATACATGGTGAACAGCCAGTTGAAGATCTTCACCCCTGTCGGGATGGCGATAATCATCGTGGTGATACCGAAGAAGGCGTTAACGTTCGCGCCCGCACCCATAGTGAAGAAGTGGTGCAGCCAAACGATGAACGACAGAACGGTAATACACACGGTTGCCCACACCAGTGAGGTGTAACCAAACAGGCGCTTACGCGAGAAGGTCGCTGCGATTTCGGAGAACACACCGAAGACCGGCAGAACCAGGATGTACACTTCAGGGTGACCCCATGCCCAAATCAGGTTGATGTACATCATCATGTTGCCGCCCATATCATTGGTGAAGAAATGGGTGCCCAGATAGCGATCCAGGGTGAGCAACGCGACGGTGACAGTCAGAATTGGGAATGACGCAATAATCAGGATGTTGGCGCACAGAGATGCCCAGGTAAATACCGGCATCTTGAACATCGTCATGCCAGGGGCACGCATCTTGATAATGGTCACAAAGAAGTTAATACCGGTCAGGGTCGTACCGATACCGGAGAGCTGAATCGCCCATATCCAGTAATCGACGCCAACGCCAGGACTGTATTCAATTCCCGAAAGAGGCGGATAAGCCAGCCAACCCGTCTGCGCGAATTCACCCACGCCCAGAGACAAGTTCACCAGGATTACGCCGACAACCGTGAACCAGAAGCTCAGGTTGTTCAGGAACGGATACGCAACGTCACGTGCGCCAATCTGCAGCGGAACGACAACGTTCATCAGACCGATAACCAGCGGCATCGCCACGAAGAAGATCATAATCACGCCATGCGCGGTAAAGATCTGGTCGTAGTGGTGCGGTGGCAAGAAGCCCGCTTCACCCGCAGACGCAAGCACCTGCTGGCTACGCATCATGATCGCATCGGCAAAGCCACGAATTAACATGACGATACCGACGATGCAGTACATGATGCCGAGTTTTTTGTGGTCAACCGAGGTCAGCCACTCATTCCACAGGTAGCTCCACTTACCAAAGTAAGTGATCAGGCCTAGTAAGGCCGCGCCGCCAATGATAATTGCAGCGATCGTAACCACGATAATAGGCTCATGGTACGGCACCGCATCCAGTGTCAATTTTCCGAACATTTTCTTCCTCGGCCCCTTAGTGAGAGGTTTCCGCGTGGCTCATGTCCATGCCTTCCATACCTTCGTGCGAGCTGTGCTCACCTTCTGGTTGGGTCACGTTCATGCTCTTGCCGTGGTCCATAAATTTGCCAATAACGTCTTTGAACAAATCTGGTTTCACGTTAGAGAAGTACTCCACCTTGTTGTATTCGCTAGGTGTTGCCACTTTATCGAATGCCGCCATGTCAGACATGGTGTTGGTAGACTGCTTCGCTTTTTCAACCCACTGGTCGAAAGCGGCACGGTCCGGCGTAGCGATAGCTTTGAACTTCATACCTGAGAAGCCCGGGCCACTATAGCTGGCGGAGATACCATCGTAGGTGCCTGCTTCATTCGCGATCAGATGCAAATTAGTCTGCATACCGGCCATCGCGTAAATCTGGCTGCCCAGACGCGGAATAAAGAAGGAGTTCATCACGGAGTTAGACGTCACTTTGAACTGAACCGGAGTGTTCGCCGGGAAGGCGATTTCATTCACGGTAGCAATACCCTGTTCCGGATAGATGAAGAACCATTTCCAATCCATGGAGACCACTTCAATGGTAATCGGTTTTTCATCGTGAACCAGTGGTTTGCTTGGCTCAAGCGCGTGAGTGGTTTTCCAGGTCAGTACGGCCAGGAACAGGATGATCAGAATAGGCACCGTCCAGACCACAGCTTCCACTTTATTGGAGTGCGACCAGTTAGGGCTATACTTCGCATCTTTATTGCTTGCACGGTACTTCCAGGCGAAACCCACTGCCATCAAAATGGCAGGAATGACGACAATCATCATCAGGCCAAAAGCCGTCAGAATCAGTGAACGTTGTTCCAGTCCAATCTGTCCTTTGGGGTCAAGAAGCGCAGAATCACAGCCACTGAGTAATACAGTGCCTGCAAATAACGACAACCATCCCAAACTTTTATTGTATTTCCTAAGTGTCATTTAACGACCTCAATTCCACGGGGACCTTGGTGGCGTTTAAAGTGTGGGGGCATTTTACGGGAAGGTTACATTACTGTAAACATCATTAGCCCTGTGTCAGGAAGGTGTTACCGGGTTCTGCCGCACATGTCACATGTGTTGCAAATTATGTCTAATTTTAAGACAAAAGCCGCGTGAGACGGGAGTTATAACGAATGGAGTCTCAAGGATACCCTAAAAGGGGCAATTGGTATAACCATTGCTGGAAATATACAATTAATTAACAATAAAACATCAATTGAGAGACAATTAAAATACGAGAATTTAATCTTTTTGATGCTGAATCGGTTAATGAAAAATGAGCACTCGTTCAGCTTTCCAGTAATTTCCGGAAACTATCCCGCACAAAACAACAAATATTTTTTTGGTCAGACATCGTTATTTCACCGTTATAATTTCGAGTCGTTATTACAACGGGAAATAACAGTCGAGGGGATTTTAGGTCATCTGCTTTTTACGTAGCGCCATAAAATCAAGGACACCGCCAGTGACGATTCCTGACACGGCCAGCAATGCGCCAATATCCAGCAACAGCGCTTCAAACGGCAGCTCGAGCGTCGTCGCAGCATTGATGATAAGCACCATCAGCCACAGCGCGAGTAGCAGGCAACCCGCCATCAATAAACACAGAGCAAACCGGTAGGCAGAATGATATTCCGTGCGAGGCATAAAGTGCTCTGTCTTTTGGGTATATTCCAGAGTCTGCCTACACACCAATAAAAGAAGTATCCCTGGTACTGCGGCAAAGACGGAGAAGAGATAGAACGTTGGCCAGCCATGCGCTTCAACAAACCAGCCCGCAATCGGACCCACATAAACGCGGCCCACGGCAGAAAGGGCCGACAGGAGTGCAAACTGGGTGGCAGAAAAGGACTTATTGCACAGCGTCATGAGAAGGGCTACGAACGCTGCCGTCCCCATCCCGCCGCATAAGTTTTCGAAGAACACTGCGGATGCCATACTGATCATATGTTTATCAGTTATGGCAAGCAGCCAATAGCCTGCGTTGGAAATGCCCTGCAAAATGCCGAAGATCAGCAGTGCGCGGAACAGCGTCAGACGCTGCATCAGCACGCCGCCGTAAAGCGCTCCGATAATTGTCGCCAGCAGTCCCAGTGATTTATTGACCACACCCACTTCACCCGCATCAAATCCTACACCACGAATAAGGAAAGTGGTGGTCAGGCTCATGGCAAAGGCATCACCAAGCTTATAAAGGACGATTAGCAGTAAAATCAGCCAGGCATTGTTGCGCCCAAAGAAATCTTTCAGCGGTTCTGCAACGGCTTGCTCTAACGATCGCGGAACAGGAATGACATCGCTGGGTTCAGGCGCAAATACGGTGGCGATAATGCAGGGGATTAAAAGCACGGCCATCAGCCAGTACATACCTTGCCAGCCGAGATATCGGTCGGCCAGCCACAATGCTAATCCGCCGGAAACGAGCATTCCCAGACGATAGCCCAGGACGCTGATTGCCGCACCGGCGCCGCGTTCTTCGGCAGGTAAGACGTCCGTTTTCCAGGCGTCAAATACGATATCTTGCGAGGCTGAACAAAAGGCAATAACAACGGCCAGCGCCGCCATCCAGCGCAGCTGCGTGGAAGGCTCCAGGAACCCCATCGCAGCGATGGCCAACAGCAGCATGACCTGCGTCATGATCAACCAGCCGCGGCGGCGACCCAGAAACGGCGGGGTATAGCGGTCCATCACTGGCGACCACAAGAACTTAAAGACGTAAGCCTGACCCACGAGAGAGAAAAAACCGATAGTTTTAAGATCGATGTTCTCTACGGTCATCCACGCCTGAAGCGTGCCGGAAGTGAGGGCGAGCGGTAAACCGGAGGCAAAACCGAGAATCAGCAGAATGGCTGATTTCGGTTGCTGGAAAATGCGTAAGTAATTATTTGGCATGAGTAAACAGAACTGACCCGACGGAACGCCGGGTCAGTGTGCAGAATTAACGTGCGTTCTGCTTGATAAAATCGTGAATGCTGGTGTCCTGTGCCATATCGGCGATGGTATCGGTCAGCACGCTATTCACTGCATTAGCAATATTCTTGTTGGTGGCCTGGAAAGCGCCTTCAACAGAGTAGCTAGCACGGTAGTTTTTGTTCATTTTATTGCCGTTCTTCGCGGTAGCAATGATAGCGATATCGGCCTTCGTGGCGATGTTGTAACGGACATTGCCCTGAGAGACATCCGCGTACAGGTTGTTCACGATGATTTGCAGGTCAACGGCACCGCTTGGACCAACCATGTAACCGCGAGAGGTCATCTGCTTCTCAAGAACTTCCTGCAGAAGGAAGCGCAGATCGCGAGAGGCGGTCAGTGTGACCTGCTGGTTATCGCGGGTCACTTTTGCCAGCGCTTGATCCTGACGCTGATCTGCACCGTTAATGCTTACGGTCACACCCATCAGACTTGGGTCCTGCTGCGGCAGGGTAATTTTTGGGGAAACATCAATGGTCGTAGGTGGCGTTGCACAACCAGCCAACATAAAGAGTGCTACCAACGGAAAGAAGAGTTTTTTTAACATTTCAGGTTCTCAACGGATCGTAAGCATAGTAAAGAGGAAATTGCCGCCATCATAACATCGCCATCGGCAAGGGGAAGTGGGCAACGCATGTAAATTCATCGTCTTGTCTGAAATATGACCACCCCATGTACTTTCTGTTGCTCATTCGGGACAAAACGTATGAGTAACACAGTTAACTTCATCCGTTTGACTGAGAAAATTAGACGAAAGCTAAATATTTGTTGCCTTGATGTAATGGAAGCGGTAAAAGCGGCTAACATTTAAAGGGATGGGTGACATATCAGCGTTGTCGGAGGAGTAATTTCATGATGATACGTGAACAGATCGAAGAAAAACTAAGGACAGCGTTTAATCCCGTGTTTCTCGAAGTCGTCGACGAGAGCTACCGTCATAACGTACCGGCTGGTTCTGAGAGTCATTTCAAAGTGGTGCTTGTGAGCGATCGCTTTGCTGGCGAACGTTTTCTCAATCGTCACCGTATGATTTACGGGACATTGACGGAAGAGCTTTCCACTACCGTGCACGCGCTGGCGCTGCATACCTACACCATTAAGGAGTGGGAAGGGTTGCAGGATACCATATTCGCTTCTCCGCCTTGTCGAGGCGCGGGAAGCATCGCTTAATAAATCCTGGTTGCAACGGCGGGAGTTTTTCCAGTATGTTGCATGCAGAATGATATCAAGACGGCCTGCGGGCCGTTTTGTTTTGTCTGCGTTTTGAGCGTGTGGGGCAGATTTTAGGCCAAAAATAGCCTTAAATTGTGAAAAAAGCCGCAGGAAGATACCCCAACCGTTCTCGACTCACCTATGTGATGCCGCTATAATGCCGCGTCTTAATGAATGTCTTCGGGATGATTCTGGCGACAGGGAATGTGAATCTGCTAATAGTGAGCATCCCGGGATTGCGAGACAAATTCAGAGTTGACCGAGCACCGTGATTTTTTTGAGGTAACAAGATGCAAGTTTCAGTTGAAACCACTCAAGGCCTTGGCCGCCGTGTAACGATTACTATCGCTGCTGACAGCATCGAAACTGCTGTGAAAAGCGAGCTGGTCAACGTAGCAAAAAAGGTACGTATTGACGGCTTCCGTAAAGGTAAAGTACCGATGAACGTTGTTGCTCAGCGTTATGGCGCGTCTGTACGCCAGGACGTGCTGGGCGAGCTGATGAGCCGCAACTTCATTGATGCCATCATCAAAGAAAAAATCAATCCAGCTGGCGCACCTAACTACGTTCCAGGCGAATACAAGCAGGGCGAAGACTTCACCTACACCGTAGAGTTCGAAGTGTACCCAGAAGTTGAGCTGAAAGGTCTGGAAACGATCGAAGTTGAAAAACCAGTGGTTGAAGTGACCGATGCTGATGTTGATGGCATGCTGGACACCCTGCGCAAGCAGCAGGCAAACTGGAAAGACAAAGACGGCGCCGCTGACGCTGAAGACCGTGTCACCATCGATTTCTCCGGTTCTGTAGACGGTGAAGAGTTCGAAGGCGGCAAAGCGTCTGACTTCGTACTGGCGATGGGTCAGGGTCGTATGATCCCAGGCTTCGAAGAAGGTATCAAAGGCCACAAAGCGGGCGAAGAGTTCACTATCGACGTGACTTTCCCTGAAGAATACCACGCTGAAAACCTGAAAGGTAAAGCAGCGAAGTTCGTTATCAACCTGAAGAAAGTTGAAGAGCGCGAACTGCCAGAACTGACTGAAGAGTTCATCAAACGTTTCGGCGTTGAAGATGGTTCCGTTGCCGGTCTGCGTGCTGAAGTGCGTAAAAACATGGAACGCGAACTGAACGGCGCTGTGCGTAACCGCGTGAAATCTCAGGCTATCGACGGCCTGGTTAAAGCGAACGAAATCGACGTTCCTGCTGCACTGATCGACAGTGAAATCGACGTTCTGCGTCGTCAGGCTGCTCAGCGTTTCGGTGGCAACCAGCAGCAAGCGCTGGAACTTCCACGCGAACTGTTTGAAGAGCAGGCTAAACGCCGCGTTGTTGTTGGTCTGCTGCTGGGCGAAGTGATTCGTACCCACGAGCTGAAGGCTGACGATGAGCGTGTGAAAGGTCTGATCGAAGAAATGGCTTCTGCTTACGAAGATCCAAGCGAAGTTGTTCAGTTCTACGGTAGCAATAAAGAACTGATGGACAACATGCGCAACGTAGCGCTGGAAGAACAAGCTGTTGAAGCGGTTCTGGCGAAAGCTAAAGTTTCTGAAAAAGCGACTTCTTTCAACGAACTGATGAACCAGCAGGCGTAATTCTGCCCAAGCGGTTTAAAGTTTGAACAAAAACCCGTTGCCTTCCGGTGACGGGTTTTTTTATCGCTGTAATAGTCCAGGAAGAGTGCTAAAACGCCCTTTCAGTGTTAGCGTAACAGCAAAATATTGTTATGCTTGAAATATGGCGCTGCCGTCCCCATAAGTGTGTAATCACGATGAATGAGACTGGCTGATAATCCGTCCATAAGGTTACAATCAGTACAGCAGGTATTTTCCAATTTTTATCCAGGAGACGGAAATGTCATACAATGGCGAACGAGATAACATTGCACCCCATATGGCTTTGGTGCCAATGGTTATCGAACAGACATCTCGCGGTGAACGTTCTTTTGATATCTATTCCCGTCTGCTCAAGGAGCGCGTCATCTTTTTGACTGGCCAGGTGGAAGACCACATGGCAAACCTGATCGTGGCGCAGATGCTGTTCCTGGAAGCGGAAAACCCGGAAAAAGACATTTACCTGTATATTAACTCTCCAGGCGGCGTCATTACTGCTGGGATGTCAATTTATGACACCATGCAGTTTATCAAGCCTGATGTCAGCACCATTTGTATGGGGCAGGCGGCATCCATGGGGGCGTTCTTGCTTACGGCAGGCGCAAAAGGTAAGCGTTTCTGTTTGCCTAATTCCCGCGTGATGATTCACCAACCGCTGGGCGGCTACCAGGGTCAGGCAACAGATATTGAAATTCATGCGCGTGAAATCCTGAAGGTAAAAGGGCGTATGAATGAACTTATGGCGCACCACACGGGTCAATCACTTGAGCAGATCGAGCGTGATACCGAGCGCGATCGCTTCCTCTCCGCATCAGAGGCAGTTGAGTACGGCTTAGTCGACTCCATTTTGACCCATCGTAATTGATGCCCACGGCGCGAGTGTGCCGCTATACTAAGGTAGGGCGGCACTTTGCTGAATAGCGACTTGCGTCCGAGAATGGCATTTGCGTCGTCATGTGCGGCACAAAGAACTTAAAAAGAGGTTTGGACTCATGACAGATAAACGCAAAGATGGTTCGGGCAAACTGCTGTATTGCTCTTTTTGCGGCAAAAGCCAGCATGAAGTGCGTAAATTGATTGCCGGACCGTCCGTGTATATCTGCGACGAATGTGTCGATTTATGTAACGACATCATCCGCGAAGAGATTAAAGAAGTAGCCCCGCACCGTGAGCGCAGCGCATTGCCGACTCCGCACGAGATTCGTCATCATCTTGATGATTACGTTATCGGCCAGGAACCGGCTAAGAAAGTGCTGGCTGTTGCGGTATACAACCATTACAAACGTCTGCGCAATGGCGATACCAGCAATGGCGTTGAGCTGGGCAAAAGTAACATTTTGCTGATTGGCCCAACCGGTTCTGGTAAGACGCTGCTGGCTGAAACGCTGGCACGCCTGCTCGACGTTCCGTTTACCATGGCTGATGCTACCACGCTGACCGAAGCCGGTTACGTGGGTGAAGACGTTGAAAACATCATCCAGAAACTACTCCAGAAGTGCGATTACGACGTGCAGAAAGCCCAGCGCGGTATCGTGTATATCGATGAGATCGACAAGATCTCCCGTAAATCCGATAACCCGTCAATCACCCGTGACGTTTCAGGTGAAGGCGTGCAGCAGGCCCTGCTGAAACTGATCGAAGGCACGGTTGCAGCGGTTCCGCCGCAAGGCGGTCGTAAGCATCCGCAGCAGGAATTCTTGCAGGTGGATACCTCTAAGATTCTCTTCATCTGTGGCGGTGCGTTTGCAGGCCTGGATAAAGTCATTTCCCATCGTGTAGAAACTGGCTCCGGCATTGGTTTTGGCGCGACGGTGAAAGCGAAGTCCGAGAAAGCAAACGAAGGTGAGTTGCTGTCTCAGGTTGAGCCAGAAGATTTGATTAAATTCGGTCTGATTCCTGAGTTCATTGGTCGTCTGCCTGTTGTGGCAACGTTGAACGAACTGAGTGAAGATGCGCTGATTCAGATCCTGAAAGAGCCGAAAAACGCCCTGACCAAGCAGTATCAGGCGCTGTTTAACCTCGAAGGTGTTGATCTGGAATTCCGCGACGAAGCATTGATCGCCATCGCGAAGAAAGCGATGATCCGCAAAACCGGTGCGCGTGGTCTGCGCTCCATTGTTGAAGCGGCGCTGCTGGACACCATGTACGATTTACCGTCCATGGAAGATGTCGAGAAAGTGGTTATCGATGAGGCCGTCATCAGTGGGCAAACCAAGCCATTGCTGATTTATGGCAAACCGGAAGCGCAACAGGCATCTGGCGAATAATTCACCAAATCATACAAGCAGTTAATCAAAAAGGGGGGATTTTATCTCCCCTTTTATTTTTCCGTATTCATAGCGTTGAATGTGTGGGAAACATCCCCATATACTGGTTACATGTTAATGGTTGTGTAAAGCACAGTTGCAGAACCAGTTTCCCTGGCGGACACTAAACTAAGAGAGAGCTCTATGAATCCTGAGCGTTCTGAACGCATTGAAATCCCCGTATTGCCGTTGCGCGATGTGGTGGTTTATCCGCACATGGTCATACCCTTATTTGTAGGGCGGGAAAAATCCATCCGTTGCCTTGAAGCTGCCATGGATCATGATAAAAAAATCATGCTGGTTGCGCAGAAAGAAGCATCAACGGATGAGCCGGGTGTAAACGATCTTTTCACCGTCGGGACCGTGGCCTCTATTTTACAAATGCTTAAGCTGCCTGACGGCACCGTTAAGGTGCTGGTAGAAGGCCTGCAGCGTGCGCGTATCACCACACTGTCTGACGATGGCGAACACTTCTCTGCTAAAGCGGAGTACCTCGAGTCGCCGCAGCTTGATGAGCGTGAGCAGGAAGTATTGGTGCGCACCGCGATTAGCCAGTTCGAAGGCTATATCAAGCTGAACAAGAAAATCCCACCAGAAGTGCTGACGTCGCTGAATAGCATCGACGATCCTGCGCGTCTGGCGGATACCATCGCGGCACATATGCCGTTGAAACTGGCAGACAAACAGTCAGTGCTGGAGATGTCCGACGTGAATGAACGTCTGGAATATCTGATGGCGATGATGGAATCCGAAATCGATCTGCTTCAGGTCGAGAAACGCATCCGTAACCGCGTCAAAAAGCAGATGGAGAAATCCCAGCGCGAGTACTATCTGAACGAGCAAATGAAAGCTATTCAGAAAGAACTCGGTGAAATGGATGATGCACCTGACGAAAACGAAGCGCTGAAGCGCCGGATTGACGCGGCAAAAATGCCGAAAGAGGCAAAAGAGAAAGCTGAAGCAGAATTGCAGAAGCTTAAAATGATGTCTCCGATGTCAGCCGAAGCGACCGTCGTGCGGGGCTATATCGAATGGATGGTTCAGGTTCCGTGGAATGCGCGTAGCAAGGTTAAAAAAGACCTGCGCCAGGCGCAGGAAATCCTTGATACCGACCATTACGGTCTGGAGCGCGTCAAAGACCGTATTCTTGAGTATCTCGCGGTTCAAAGCCGTGTGAACAAGCTCAAAGGCCCGATTCTGTGCCTGGTCGGCCCGCCAGGGGTGGGTAAAACCTCTCTGGGGCAGTCGATCGCTAAAGCAACCGGACGCAAATACATCCGTATGGCGCTGGGCGGCGTGCGTGATGAAGCTGAAATTCGCGGTCACCGTCGAACTTATATCGGTTCTATGCCGGGTAAGCTGATCCAAAAAATGGCGAAAGTGGGCGTTAAAAACCCGCTATTCCTGCTGGATGAGATCGACAAAATGTCTTCAGACATGCGTGGCGATCCGGCGTCTGCTCTGTTGGAAGTGTTAGATCCAGAACAGAACGTGGCATTTAGCGACCATTACCTGGAAGTTGACTACGATCTGAGCGATGTCATGTTCGTGGCAACGTCCAACTCCATGAACATTCCAGCACCGCTGCTGGATCGAATGGAAGTTATCCGCCTTTCCGGTTACACCGAAGACGAAAAACTGAATATTGCCAAACGTCATCTGTTGTCTAAGCAGATTGAGCGTAACGCCCTGAAAGAAAGCGAAATCACCGTCGACGATAGCGCGATTGTCAGCATCATTCGTTATTACACGCGTGAAGCCGGTGTGCGTAGCCTGGAACGTGAAATCTCTAAACTGTGTCGTAAGGCGGTTAAACAGCTGTTGCTGGATAAATCCCTGAAACATATCGAGATTAACGGCGACAATCTTCACGAGTATCTGGGCGTACAGCGCTTCGATTACGGCCGTGCGGACAACGAAAACCGCGTGGGCCAGGTCACTGGTCTGGCATGGACGGAAGTTGGCGGCGATTTGCTGACCATTGAAACCGCCTGTGTACCAGGCAAAGGAAAACTGACCTATACCGGTTCTCTGGGTGAAGTTATGCAGGAATCCATTCAGGCAGCGCTGACCGTGGTGCGTGCGCGTGCGGAAAAACTGGGTATTAATCCAGACTTTTACGAAAAGCGCGACATCCACGTTCACGTTCCGGAAGGCGCGACGCCGAAAGACGGTCCAAGCGCCGGTATCGCCATGTGTACAGCGCTGGTTTCTTGCCTGACGGGCAACCCTGTTCGCGCCGATGTGGCGATGACGGGTGAAATCACGCTGCGTGGTTTGGTGCTGCCGATCGGTGGTCTAAAAGAAAAACTGCTGGCTGCGCATCGCGGTGGTATCAAAACCGTATTGATTCCGCACGAGAACAAACGTGATCTGGAAGATATTCCTGACAATGTTATTGCCGATCTGGATATTCATCCGGTGAAGCGTATTGAAGAGGTTTTGACCCTCGCATTGCAGAATGAGCCTTCAGGAATGCAGGTTGTGACCGCAAAATAGTGACCTCGCGCAAAGAGCGTCAATAAAAACAGGGCTGGTAGGTGAATTCGCACTTGCCAGCCTTTTTTTGTATAGCTAATTTAGATTGCTGATTGGGCTAGCCATCAACAACGGGTGTTGTAAGGTCATGGCAGGCCTGATATAACTGCTGCGCGGTCGCGTCGTGAAGGATTCAGACGCGATATAAATTATAAAGAGAGGAAGAGAACAGTGAATAAATCTCAACTGATTGACAAAATTGCTGCGGGTGCTGATATCTCTAAAGCTGCGGCTGGACGTGCGTTAGATGCATTAATTGCCTCTGTAACCGAAACCCTGCAGTCTGGGGATGACGTTGCGCTGGTAGGTTTTGGTACTTTTGCTGTTAAAGAGCGTGCTGCCCGTACTGGCCGCAACCCTCAGACCGGTAAAGAGATCACCATCGCTGCCGCCAAAGTACCGGGTTTCCGTGCAGGTAAAGCACTGAAAGACGCAGTAAACTGATCGAATTCTCGTTCAAGGGAAGTTGAAAAGTACAAGGGCGCATCATTTGATGTGCCTTTTTTGTTTGTCCAGTACGACTTTATACGAGTTTATGCGAGTTGTGGGCTGACAATTGCCCCGGTTTCTTGTCACAATACGACTTTATGCGCTGCGGTCAGGATTTCCGCCAGCGTCAGGTCACCAGTCACCTACAGCGGAGTGTGGTCACACCATGATGGACAGCTTACGCACGGCTGCTAACAGTCTCGTGCTCAAGATTATTTTCGGTATCATTATCCTGTCATTCATTTTGACCGGCGTGAGTGGATACCTGATTGGCGGTAGCAGCAACTACGCCGCTGAAGTGAATGGCCAGGAAATTAGCCGCGGGCAGTTTGAAAATGCCTTTGCCGGGGAACGTAATCGCATGCAGCAGCAGCTCGGCGACCAGTTCTCTGAGCTTGCAGCGAACGAAGGCTACATGAAAACTTTACGCCAGCAGACAGTAAACCGCCTTATCGACGAAGCGCTGCTGGATCAATACGCCAAACATTTGGGTCTGGGCATCAGCGATGAGCAGGTCAAAAAAGCCATTTTCGCGACTCAAGCTTTCCAGACAAACGGCAAATTCGACAACACCCGCTATAACGCTATCGTCAACCAGATGGGGATGACGGCAGATCAGTATGCGCAGGCTCTGCGTAATCAGCTGACTTCTCAGCAACTGATCAACGCAGTAGTGGGTACCGATTTCATGCTCAAAGGCGAAACCGACGAGCTGGCAGCGTTGGTGTCACAGCAGCGCGTAGTGCGTGCAGCCACGATCGACGTGAATGCCCTGGCGGCAAAACAGCAGGTGAGCGACGAAGAAGTTAAAGCTTATTATGAGCAGAATAAAAACAACTTCACCGCACCTGAGCAGTTCCGCGTGAGCTATATCAAGCTGGACGCGGCGAGCATGCCGGAAACCGCTTCTGACAGCGATATTCAGTCCTACTACGACCAGCATCAGGATCAGTTCACTCAGGCGCAGCGCAACCGTTACAGCGTGATTCAGACGAAAACGGAAGCTGACGCAAAGGCCGTCGTTGACGAACTCGCTAAAGGCGCAGATTTTGCGACCGTGGCGAAAGCAAAATCCACCGACATCATCTCTGCAAAAAATGGCGGTGATATGGGTTGGCTGGAAGATGCCACGACGCCAGAAGAGCTGAAAAACGCGGGCCTGAAAGAAAAAGGCCAGCTATCCGGTGTTATTAAATCTTCCGTTGGCTTCCTGGTTGTGCGTCTGGATGATATCCAGCCTGCGAAAACCAAACCGCTGGCTGAAGTTCGTGATGATATCGCGGCGAAAGTGAAGCAGGAAAAAGCGCTGGATGCCTACTATGCGCTGCAGCAGAAAGTGAGCGACGCTGCGAGCAATGACAACGAATCTCTGGCAGGTGCTGAGCAAGCCGCAGGTGTTAAAGCCGTTGTGACCGGTTGGTTTGGCCACGATAACCTGCCGGAAGAGCTGAACTTCAAACCGGTCTCTGATGCCATCTTCAACGGTAGTCTGTTAGGTGACAACGGTACGCCGGGCAACAACTCTGACATCATCACGGTCGATGGCGATCGTGCCTTTGTGCTTCGTGTTACCGAACATAAAGCAGAAGCCATTAAACCGCTGGAAGACGTCAAAGATCAGATTGCTACTCTGGTGAAACACACCAAAGCGGAACAGCAGGCGAAGCTCGATGCTGAAAAACTGCTGGCTGAATTGAAAGCAGGTAAAGGTGACGCAGCGCTCAAAGCGGCGGGTCTGAGCTTCGGTGAAGCGAAAACCTTAAGCCGTACTGGTCAGGATCCGATTAGCCAGGCAGCGTTTGGTCTGAGCCTGCCAGCGAAAGATAAGCCAAGCTATGGCACCGCATCTGACATGCAGGGCAACATCGTTGTGCTGGCGCTGGATGAAGTGAAAGCAGGCACAATGCCGGATGAGCAGAAAAAGGCGATGGTTCAGGGTATCACTCAGAACAACGCTCAGATCGCTTTCGAAGCACTGATGAGTAACCTGCGTAAAGAAGCGAAAATCAAACTGGGCGATATCATCACTCAGCAGCAGTAATTACGTCGCTGCTCGCAGATTTTCGTAACGCACTGCAAAATTCAAAGGCCGCTTTCGCGGCCTTTTCCATTTCTGCAATCTGCCGTTTGTTCTTGTTCAGTCCGGGCGATATCGTCACCTGGCTGTCAACAAACAAGGAGAAAACAGCATGAAACGTGGAATCAAAGCACTTTTTATTACTCTTGCAATCGCTACGGCGGGAATGAGCTTTAGCGCTATGGCGGCGACACCCGTGGCAAAAACGCATGCCACTTCATCTGCGGCGGATTCAGCGACTCCGTCGGCATCGGCATCTGAGCAAACCAAGGCGAAGGCAAGCGCCAAAGCCACGGACGAAGAGGGCACGCAGGTCAGCATCAACTCTGCGTCAGCAGAAGATCTGGCCCATGCCATGAACGGTGTAGGGCTAAAAAAAGCGCAGGCGATTATTGCCTATCGCGATGAGTACGGCCCCTTTAAAACCATCGACGATCTCAAGCAAGTCCCCGGCATTGGCACCTCACTGGTTGAGCGTAACCTCACACACTTAACGCTGTAATCATGTAATAGCTTGCAGAGCAGCAAAAATTTGCCAGGATAAAGAGGTCATACCAGTCGTGACCTCTCATCCTAAAACAACAGTAAAGGCTATTGCGCTATGCAGACCCAAATTAAAGTTCGCGGTTATCATCTTGATGTTTACCAGCATGTGAATAATGCACGTTATCTGGAGTTTCTGGAGGAAGCGCGTTGGGACGGGCTGGAAAACAGCGAAAGCTTCCGGTGGCTCACGGCGCATAACATTGCTTTTGTGGTCGCGAACATCAATATCAACTATCGCCGTCCAGCAGTTCTGGGCGACAGGCTAACGGTGACAAGCCAGGTGCAGCAGCTAAACGGCAAAAGTGGGGTGCTGAGTCAGATAGTAACGCTGGATCCCGAAGGGCAAGTTGTGGCGGATGCGCTGATCACTTTCGTCTGTATCGATCTCAAAACGCAGAAAGCGCTGCCGCTGGAAGGTGAGTTGCGCGAAAAACTCGAGTTGATGATCGTATAACCCCTGGAAAGGCGGGGGTTGGAAAGATTTTCATGACCGTGCTGGCGCGGCAAACCGTTCGACAGCACGGTAGTCAAAGAATGTTATTTCAGCCCTGTTTTGGTTTTCATTGCAGACATTACAGCGGGCTTATTCGTCAGATAATGATTGAGTCCGTTGGCGCGCAAATTACAGGCGGCACACTGTCCGCATCCGTCGCCTTTAATCCCGTTATAACAGGTCAGCGTTTCAGTGCGGACCAGTTCCAGTTTTTCCCAGTAATCTGCCAGCGCCCAGGTCTCAGCTTTATCGAGCCACATGAGCGGCGTTTCGAAGCGAATCTCTTTTGCCATCCCCAAATCGACGGCGTGGTTGAGCGCTTTAACGAATTCGTCACGGCAATCTGGATAGCCGGAGAAATCGGTTTCGCAGACGCCCGTAATGATCGCTTCGGCTTTTACCTGATAGGCATAAATCGCTGTCAGCGTGAGAAACAGAATATTGCGGCCAGGGACGAAGGTATTCGGAATGCCGTCGGCATCGGGTTCGTAGTCAGGCACGGTAATACTGTCGCGGGTGAGGCTACTGACGGCCAGTTCGTTTAACAGCGTGACGTCCAGGACTTTATGCGCACGTGCACCAAGCTTTAGCGCCAGTTCCCGGGCCACGTCGATTTCGGCACGATGACGCTGACCATAATCAAACGTGACGCAATGCACTTCATCATATTGATGCAAAGCCTGAATCAGGCAGGTGGTGGAATCTTGTCCTCCGCTGAACACGACGACGGCACGTTTCATAAATAATCTCATCAGTAACGGTAAAGGCGTCATGGTAACGTCTGACGATCGCGCCGACCAGCTTCTTCACGTATTTGGTGCCGGTAGCCACGCCTCAGTGAAATCAAACCAGCCACGCGTATTCAGGCGGATACCATTCACGCCCGGTGGGGCACTGATTTGGTATTGATAGTTAAAGAGCGGCGTCAACACGGCATTTTCCATCAGATGCGTGAAGATGGCTTTCAGCCCCGCGTGACGCGCTTGCTCATCAGTCTGGATCTGCACCGCATCCAGCGTCGCCTGGAGATGGGCATATTGCGACGCGCTTAACAGATGGGGCCACAGCGTATCGCAGCGGAGCCATTGCTCCAGCGTATAGCCCGGCGCTTCACCTATTAGCCTGTCGCCCATCAGCAGATCGGCATCGGCAAGCGCGCAGCACCCGTCCCAGGTTTTGGCGTCATGAAAAACAACCGTCAGATTGCAACCCAGTTTGGCCAGATAACGTTTGAGCTGTTCTGCCATGGTATGAAGTTCAACGGGCAAATGATAAACCAGGGTCAGCGTCTCAGGCAGCGCGACCGTATTCAGCGCTGGCCAGTCGGGAATGGTCCAGCCCGGCAGCAACTCCTGTGCAGGCGTGATCAGGTTTTCATCCAGCGGGAGCGTATGCAACAGCGTGGTGTGATGGATGATAGTGATGAGCCGCTGCGCCTGCATTTGGCTAAGGCGCAGGCTTTGTTTCAGCGTGAGATAACAGAATCCCAGGCTGGTACTGCTGCTGACCAGGCTCAGATTGGCCAGTTCATCCGGCTCACCAATGGCGATTTGTACGGGATGACGACAGCTGGTGCCTAAATCCTGTTCAAAAAGTTGCGGGGTGATCCAGTACTCAATGGCCTTCAGCAAAGGGTGGCTGAGGTGGTACTGCTCGTGGCTCTCCAGGCGGACTAAATCAGGCTCATATGCCGTCAGACGGAACGGACCGCTGCCCGTCAACGGGCGATCAGGATGGGCCAGGCGGCTGCAATAGCTTGCCAGGCGATGCGCGAGCCAGTAATCCGGCTGATGTAAAACAAACGTCAGGCATTGCGGATGTGTCACATCGATGCGCAATACGCTGTTGAACAATCGGCGCAGCGCAGGGAGAGCGAGCAATTTTATCAAGCTGGACTGAAGCTGTGCCGTTTCAACCTTGTCGCCGTTGTGCCAGTGCAGCGTCGAGCGAATGTAAAAATGCCAGCGTAAGCCGTCGGCCGACACCTCCCAGTGATGAGCCAGATCCCCCATGGGTTCGCTACTGTTACCGTTGAACCGTGTGAGCCCCGAGAAGACTTGCCCCACAAGATGCTGCTCTGCCCGCCCCGGTAAAAATCCTGCGTGCAGCGGATCAAGCGAGCGATAGTAAGGAATACGCAGCGTGGGCGTATCGTTTTGCCACTGCCCCCCCAAAAATGGATGCAGCAGCGTGCGGAGTTCCTGTGGCGCGATTTGTGCCAGTTCCAACGCGTTATGCTGATGCCCGCTTTTTAGCGCCTCTTCCATCATGATATTGCGCAGCGAGTCTGGCGAAACGTGGAAGGTCAGCTCCCCTCGTTTGCCGCGCCCGGATTGCGCTCGCCAGCTCAGCCAACCGGCATCCTGTGCCTGTCGCAACAGCGTGCGCACATGCCGTTCGCTGCAAAAGCAGCGGCTGGCAAGTTCGCTCACCGTAATGTGTTGAGTGGCACCCGCAGACGGTTGCCACAGTCGTTGATATTGGTTGAGGCGATTTAGCTGGCGCATATTAAACCCGGAACAATTATTGTCATCTATTCACTATTACTTCCGTATATCTCAGGCAATACTGATCCACAAGGTAATCCCATCACATTTCAGGAGTCATCATGGCGCGGCTTGCAGCATTTGATATGGACGGCACGCTTTTAATGCCGGACCACCGCTTAGGGGATAAAACCCTGAGCACGCTGAAGCGCCTGCATGATCGTGATATCACGCTGACGTTTGCCACGGGTCGTCATGTGCTTGAGATGCGCCATCTGCTGGGGACGCTTTCGATTGATGCGTTTCTGATAACGGGCAATGGCACACGCATTCACTCTGTTGAAGGTGAGGTATTGCACCGCCAGGACCTCGATCCTGACGTCGCAGATTTAGTTCTGCACAGCACCTGGGAGACCGAGGCGAGTATTCACGTCTTCAATGATACGGGTTGGTTAACGGGCAAAGAGATCCCTGAGCTGCTGCATGCCCACGTCTCCAGCGGATTTCGCTATCAGCTGACAGACTTGCGTCGTATTCCCTCCCATTCAGTGACGAAAATCTGTTTCTGCGGCGATCACGACGATCTCTGCCGCCTGCGCATTCAGCTCAACGACGCGTTAGGCAACCGCGCGCATCTCACGTTTTCGGCGATGGATTGTCTTGAGGTGCTGCCCGTGGGATGCAATAAAGGCTCCGCCCTGGCGGTGCTAAGCGACCACCTCGGCTTAACCCTGCAAGATTGTATGGCGTTTGGCGACGCCATGAATGACCGCGAAATGCTGGGAAGCGTGGGTCGCGGTCTGATTATGGGGAATGCGATGCCTCAGCTTATTGCGGAGCTCTCCCATCTACCGGTTATCGGGCATTGCCGTAACGAAGCGGTGTCCCATTTTTTGACACATTGGCTGGATCAACCAAACCTCCCATATTCCCCCGAATAGTGAGACCCTTCCAGCAAGCCAGACCTCGGTCTGGCTTTTTTTATTTCACCATCTGCGCGATCTGCGCTTTCCACGGTTCAATATCCCCGATATGGTTTTTCACCCATTCCGCGTTGTAGTAGGTGTCGAGATAGCGCTCGCCGCTGTCGCACAGCAGGGTAACGATAGAACCGGTACGGCCTTCCTCGCGCATCCGTGAAGCCAGGTGCAGAACGCCCCACATATTGGTCCCGGTTGACGCGCCCACTTTGCGGCCAAGCTGTGTTTCCAGCCAGTGCGCCGTCGCCACGCTTGCCGAATCTGGCACACGCAACATCTCATCGACAACATCAGGGATGAAAGAAGGCTCAACGCGCGGGCGACCAATCCCTTCGATTTTGCTACCCACTGGGCTGCGAAGCGTGGCATCGCGGCTCTGCCAGTAATCCATAAACACAGAATTCTGCGGATCAACCACCATCAGTTGAGTGTCATAGCCCTGGCAGCGTATATAGCGACCAATCGTCGCCGAGGTGCCGCCCGTCCCGGCGCTCATGACGATATACGACGGCTGGGGGTGCGGCTCATTGTTCATCTGACGGAAAATACTGTCCGCAATGTTGTTGTTCCCGCGCCAGTCGGTCGCACGCTCGGCAAACGTAAACTGGTCCATATAGTGACCGTTCAGCTCACGGGCGAGCATTTCCGAGGCGGCGTAAATCTCGCAGGCGCTTTCCACAAAGTGGCAGCGGCCGCCGTAGAATTCGATCTGTTCGATTTTGCGTTTCGCGGTACAAGAGGGCATCACGGCGATAAACGGCAGGCCAAGCAGGCGCGCAAAATAGGCTTCTGACACCGCGGTTGAACCCGATGACGATTCAATAATCGTAGTGCCTTCTTTGATCCAGCCGTTGCACAAACCATACAAAAACAGCGATCGCGCCAGACGGTGCTTCAGGCTGCCGGTAGGGTGAGTACTTTCATCTTTTAGATAGAGCTGAATGCCTGCAAAACCCGGCAGCGCGAGGCGAATCAGATGCGTATCCGCCGAACGTTGATAATCGGCATTAATCTCGCTAATCGCATGTTTGACCCAAGAGCTATTCATCGTAGGAATCCGTTTGTCATTTTGTGCCCAGCATAGCGAATAGCACGGAAAAAATTGTTGCTATCTGGCCTTTAAAATAGAATATCAGGAGAAAATTATTCTCTGTGAGGTGGGGTATGTTAGATAAAATTGACCGCAAGCTGCTCTCTTTGCTGCAAAAGGACTGCACCCTCTCTTTGCAGGCACTCGCTGATGCCGTTAATCTGACCACCACGCCCTGCTGGAAACGGCTCAAACGACTCGAAGATGACGGCGTTTTACTGGGGCGCGTGGCCCTGCTGGATCCCGAAAAACTGGGGCTTGGATTGACCGCGTTTGTTCTGATAAAAACGCAGCATCACAGTAGCGACTGGTACTGCCGATTTGTCACCGAAGTCTCGGAGATGCCAGAGGTGCTCGGATTCTGGCGCATGGCGGGTGAGTATGACTATCTGATGCGCGTCCAGGTGGCAGACATGAAACGCTATGATGACTTCTACAAACGGCTGGTCAACAGCGTACCGGGCCTCTCGGATGTCACCTCGAGTTTTGCCATGGAACAGATAAAATACACCACAGCTTTACCCATTGAATAAGATCCGGACTTTGCCGGAACAATACCTTCAGGAATTTACCGCGTGCGATTATTTGCTCAATTAAGCTGGTACTTCCGCCGGGAGTGGCGACGCTATCTCGGCGCAGTAGCCCTGCTTATTATCATTGCCATTCTGCAACTGATTCCGCCCAAAGTGGTGGGATATGTGGTGGATGGCGTCACGGAACAACATTACACCACCGCACGGGTGATGATGTGGATCGGCACGCTGGTCCTGACCGCGGTGATTGTCTACCTGTTGCGCTACGTCTGGCGCGTGCTGCTGTTCGGTGCGTCCTATCAGTTGGCCGTCGAGCTACGCGAGGATTTTTATCGCCAATTGAGCCGTCAGCATCCTGAATTCTACCTTCGCCATCGCACCGGCGATCTTATTGCGCGCGCCACCAACGACGTGGATCGCGTGGTCTTTGCCGCCGGGGAAGGGGTCTTAACGCTGGTGGATTCGCTGGTGATGGGCTGCGCGGTGCTGATTGTCATGTCGACGCAAATCAGCTGGCAGCTCACGCTGCTGGCGCTGTTGCCGATGCCGATTATGGCGCTGGCGATTAAGCGCTATGGTGACCAACTGCACGAGCGTTTCAAGCTGGCGCAGGCGGCGTTCTCGTCGCTGAACGACAGAACCCAGGAGAGCATGACCAGCATCCGAATGATCAAAGCCTTTGGTCTTGAAGATCGCCAGTCGGCGCTGTTTGCCGCAGACGCCGCGGACACTGGCGCGAAAAACCTGCGCGTAGCGCGGATTGACGCCCGGTTTGATCCCACGATTTATATCGCTATCGGTACGGCGAACCTGCTGGCGATCGGCGGCGGAAGCTGGATGGTCGTCAACGGCTCAATGACGCTCGGCCAACTGACCAGCTTTGCCATGTATCTTGGCCTGATGATTTGGCCGATGCTGGCGCTCGCGTGGATGTTTAACATCGTCGAGCGCGGCAGTGCGGCGTACAGCCGTATCCGCGCAATGCTCGCCGAAGCGCCCGTCGTTAACGACGGCACCGAATCCGTGCCGGAAGGGCGCGGTGTGCTGGACGTGGCAATCCATCAATTCACCTATCCGCAAACCGAAAAGCCGACGCTTGAGAATGTGAACTTCACGTTGCGCCCGGGGCAAATGCTGGGGATCTGCGGCCCGACAGGTGCGGGGAAAAGTACCGTACTGTCACTGATTCAGCGTCACTTTGATGTCACGCAGGGTGAGATTCGTTTTCACGATCTGCCACTGACGCGTTTGCAGCTCGACGCCTGGCGCAGCCGCCTGGCGGTCGTCAGCCAGACGCCATTTTTGTTCTCCGATACGGTGGCAAATAATATTGCGCTGGGACATCCGAATGCGACACAAGACGAGATTGAGCATGTGGCGCGGCTTGCCAGCGTCCACGACGATATTCTGCGCCTGCCGCAAGGTTATGAAACCGAAGTTGGCGAGCGCGGCGTGATGCTCTCCGGCGGGCAGAAACAGCGTATTTCCATTGCCCGCGCGTTACTGCTCAACGCCGAAATTTTGATTCTGGACGATGCTCTTTCTGCCGTTGATGGCCGGACGGAACACCAGATTTTGCACAATCTGCGCCAGTGGGGAGAGGGGCGCACGGTGATCATCAGCGCTCACCGCTTATCGGCGCTGACCGAAGCGAACGAAATTCTGGTGATGCAGCACGGACATATTGCCCAGCGCGGACATCACGACCAGCTTGCCGAACAGACGGGTTGGTATCGCGATATGTATCGCTATCAGCAACTGGAAGCGGCGTTGAACGATGCGCCAGATCTGAATGAGGAGGCCAGCGATGCGTAAATTCGTGCAACTTTGGCCGACGCTAAAACGTCTGCTGGCCTACGGTTCGCCATGGCGTAAACCGCTTTCCATTGCGGTCGTGATGCTGTGGATAGCGGCGATTGCCGAAGTCAGCGGTCCGCTGCTGATCAGCTATTTTATCGACAATATGGTCGCGAAAAGCTACATGCCATTGGGGCTGGTGGCCGGACTGGGTGTGGCCTATATCGGCCTGCAACTGCTGGCCGCCTCGCTACATTACGCACAATCGCTGCTGTTCAATCAGGCGGCGGTTGGCGTCGTGCAGCAGTTGCGCACGGATGTGATGGACGCCGCGCTGCGCCAGCCGCTGAGTGAATTCGATACCCAACCCGTCGGGCAGGTGATTTCGCGCGTTACCAATGACACCGAAGTGATCCGCGATCTGTACGTCACCGTCGTGGCCACGGTTTTGAGAAGCGCCGCGTTAATTGGCGCCATGCTGGTGGCGATGTTCAGCCTCGAATGGCGCATGGCGCTGGTGGCGATCACCATTTTCCCGGCCGTGATGATTGTGATGGTGATTTACCAGCGCTACAGCACGCCTATTGTGCGTCGACTGCGTGCCTATCTCGCCGATATTAATGACGGCTTCAACGAAGTCATTAACGGCATGAGCGTGATTCAGCAGTTCCGCCAGCAGGGGCGTTTTGGTGAACGCATGGGCGAGGCGAGTCGCTCGCACTACATGGCGCGAATGCAAACGCTGCGTCTTGACGGTTTTCTGCTGCGTCCGCTCCTGAGCCTGTTTTCGGCGCTGGTGCTGTGTGGCCTGCTGATGCTGTTTGGTTTCGGCTCCGGCGGCACGATTGAAGTCGGCGTGCTGTATGCGTTTATTAGCTATCTTGGGCGTCTCAACGAGCCGTTGATCGAGCTGACGACGCAGCAATCCATGCTGCAACAGGCAGTAGTGGCGGGTGAGCGCGTATTTGAGCTAATGGATCGCCCGCGTCAGACCTATGGCGATGATGAGCGTGCGCTGCAAAGCGGCTCCATTGCGATTGAAAATGTCTCCTTCGCCTATCGCGAGGATCGGCTGGTGCTTCAGGACATCAACCTCGAAATCCCGTCTCGCAGCTTTGTGGCGCTGGTGGGGCATACGGGGAGCGGTAAGAGTACGCTCGCCAGTCTGTTGATGGGCTACTATCCGCTGAGCCACGGCGAAATCCGCATTGATGGCCGACCACTCGCCTCCCTGAGTCACGGCGTGCTGCGCAAAGGGGTCGCGATGGTGCAGCAGGATCCGGTGGTGATGGCCGACTCCTTCTTTGCCAACGTCACGCTGGGACGGCCGTTTACGGAAGAACAGGTCTGGGACGTGCTGGAGAAAGTCCAGCTCGCCGATCTGGTTCGCGGTATGAGCGATGGACTCTTCACGATGCTCGGTGAGCAGGGGAATACGCTTTCCGTCGGGCAGAAACAGCTGCTGGCGTTGGCGCGCGTGCTGATAGAAACGCCGCAGGTGCTGATCCTGGACGAAGCGACTGCCAGTATCGATTCGGGTACTGAGCAGGCTATTCAGCAGGCGCTGGCTGCTGTCAGAGAGCACACCACGCTTGTGGTGATTGCGCACCGCCTTTCGACGATTGTCGACGCGGACACCATTCTGGTGCTGCATCGCGGGCAGGCCGTTGAGCGCGGGAATCACCGCCAGCTGCTGGAGGCCAAAGGGCGCTACTGGCAAATGTATCAGTTGCAGCTCGCCGGTGAAGAGCTGGCCGCCAGCACGCGCGAAGAGGAATCGCTGAGCGCGTGATGCACCAGAATTAAGCACATCGCTAACAGGGATTTTCTGTTGGTGCAAAAATACAACGCATCATGCACTGTCATGGTGCGTTTTTTTTCGTTAAGCCCAAAACGTTCCCTCGCTTCGCCACTCCAGCCTCATTTTGTCCTCTTTTCCAACTCTGGCACAGCGCTTGCAATATCTCTTTCGTAAGCGCTGCGGCCATTATTGAATTCTGACTGGAGGGGATCTATGAAGCTGGTTACGGTTGTCATCAAACCATTCAAACTCGAAGACGTGCGTGAAGCGTTGTCTTCAATGGGTATTCAGGGGCTGACGGTCACCGAAGTGAAAGGCTTTGGGCGTCAGAAGGGTCATGCGGAGCTCTATCGCGGAGCAGAATACAGCGTCAACTTCCTGCCTAAAGTGAAGATTGATGTGGCGATTGCTGACGATCAGCTTGATGAAGTGATCGATGTGGTCAGCAAAGCGGCCTACACCGGCAAAATTGGCGACGGCAAAATTTTCGTTGCCGAATTGCAGCGCGTCATTCGCATCCGTACGGGCGAAGCTGACGAAGCGGCACTGTAAGTAACTCCTGGCACACAGTGATAGGGATCGAGAAAATGAAGAAAACAACAATCAAACTGGCTCTGGGGTCTCTGGCACTGCTGCCGGGCCTGGCGATGGCGGCCCCTGCGGTGGCTGATAAAGCCGATAACGCTTTTATGATGATCTGCACCGCGCTGGTGCTGTTCATGACTATTCCGGGCATCGCGCTGTTCTATGGCGGCTTGATCCGCGGTAAAAACGTCCTGTCGATGCTGACTCAGGTTGCCGTGACGTTCGCGCTGGTCTGCGTGCTGTGGGTGGTTTACGGCTATTCACTCGCGTTCGGTGAAGGCAACGCCTTCTTCGGCAACTTTAACTGGGTGATGCTGAAAAATATCGAACTGACCGCTTTGATGGGCAGTTTCTATCAATACATTCACGTCGCGTTCCAGGGGTCTTTCGCCGCGATTACGGTTGGCCTGATTGTTGGCGCGCTGGCGGAACGTATTCGCTTCTCAGCAGTACTCATTTTCGTGGTGGTGTGGTTGACGCTCTCTTACGTGCCAATCGCGCACATGGTCTGGGGCGGCGGTCTGCTGGCTTCCCATGGCGCGCTGGATTTTGCAGGCGGTACGGTTGTCCACATTAACGCCGCGGTAGCAGGCCTGGTGGGTGCATACCTTGTTGGTAAGCGCGTGGGCTTTGGCAAAGAAGCTTTCAAACCGCACAACCTGCCGATGGTCTTCACGGGCACCGCGATTCTGTACTTTGGCTGGTTTGGCTTTAACGCGGGCTCTGCGAGCGCTGCGAACGAAATCGCCGCTCTGGCCTTTGTGAACACCGTTGTTGCAACCGCTGGCGCAATCCTTTCATGGGTGTTCGGCGAGTGGGTGGTACGTGGTAAACCGTCTCTGCTGGGCGCGTGTTCCGGTGCGATTGCCGGTCTGGTCGGTATCACTCCAGCCTGTGGTTATGTGGGGGTAGGCGGAGCGCTGATCGTCGGTCTGGTTGCTGGTCTGGCGGGTCTGTGGGGCGTGACTGCACTGAAACGTGTTCTGCGTGTCGATGACCCTTGTGATGTGTTCGGTGTGCACGGTGTGTGCGGCATTGTTGGCTGCATCATGACCGGTATCTTTGCCTCAACGTCTCTGGGCGGAGTGGGTTATGCAGAAGGTGTGACCATGGGCCATCAGGTTCTGGTTCAGCTGGAAAGCATCGGCGTGACAATCGTCTGGTCTGGTGTCGTCGCCTTCATCGCATACAAACTTGCTGATATGACTGTGGGTCTGCGTGTACCGGAAGAACAGGAACGCGAAGGCCTGGACGTCAACAGCCACGGCGAGAATGCGTATAACGCCTGATAAAAGAAAAAAGGCAACGTTAGTTGCCTTTTTTAATGTTTGTTCCCTCTCCCCGTGGGAGAGGGCCAGGGTGAGGGCATCAGCCAGCTCCAGACCTAACCTCGATTTCGCATCACGCCTTCCTGCACCGTCGAGGCCACCAGAACGCCATCCTGAGTATAAAACTCGCCGCGCACAAAGCCGCGCGCGCTGGAAGCAGATGTACTTTCCACGCTATACAACAGCCATTCGTTCATATTAAACGGGCGGTGGAACCACATGGAGTGGTCGATAGTCGCCACCTGCATTCCCTTCTCCAGGAAGCCCACGCCATGCGGCTGTAATGCCACCGGCAGGAAATTAAAATCAGAGGCATAGCCCAGCAAATATTGATGAACGCGAAGATCTTCCGGCATCGCGCCGTTAGCGCGCATCCACACCTGACGCTTCGGCTCGGCGATATGACCTTTCATCGGGTTGTGGAACTCGACCGGGCGGATTTCCAGTGGCTTATCACACAGGAATTTTTCTTTGACCTGCGGCGGCAACAAATGCGCCAGCGCACGCGCGATATCCGTTTCTGATTTCAACTCATCCGGAGCCGGGGCGGACGGCATCGTTTTTTGATGCTCATAGCCCGGCTCTGGAGCCTGGAATGAGGCCGTCATATAAAAAATCGGTTTACCGTTTTGAATGGCGGCCACGCGCCGGGCACTAAAACTGTTGCCGTCGCGCAGGACTTCTACGTCATAAATAATCGGTTTTGCGCTATCGCCCGGACGCAAAAAGTAACTGTGAAAAGAGTGCACCAGACGGTCTTCGGGCACGGTCTCTTTGGCCGCGTAAAGCGCCTGACCCACGACCTGACCGCCAAAGACCTGGCGCAAGCCGAGATCTTCGCTCTGTCCGCGGAAGAGTCCTTCCTCAATTTTTTCCAGATTCAGTAATGTCAGCAGATTGTTCAGTGCTTGACTCATAGTCGTCCTCAATAAAGCGCCATCGCGAAAGATACGCTGATTATAACGCAGAATGGCAAGTGGTCCGATGGGTGCAATAATCTGAATAACGAGGCGAAACCAGGCATAAATAAGTGATATGTGCCACACTTAGTCACGTTATGTTTTTGTTAACGACTTCGGGCGGGATCGATCCCGCTTGTGCATTGAAGATAAGGAGAACTCAATGAAACTCGTGCACATGTTAAGTGGTTTAGCGGTAGCGGTTGCTCTGTCTGCGTGTGCGGACAAAAGTGCAGACATTCAGACGCCAGCGCCAAACCCTAATGCGGCAGGGGCGACAACGCAGCCGACTATGCAGCAGCCGAATGTTTCCGGTACGGTTTGGATCCGTCAGAAAGTGGCACTGCCGCCGGATGCCGTGTTGACCGTGACCCTGTCGGATGCTTCGCTGGCTGACGCACCATCAAAAGTGCTGTCGCAAAAAGCGGTACGAACCGAAGGTAAACAGTCTCCGTTCAGCTTCGTGCTGCCCTTTAACCCGGCAGACATTCAGCCAAACGCGCGCATCTTGTTGAGCGCGGCGGTAACCGTTAATGACAAGCTGGTGTTTATCACCGATACGGTTCAGCCGGTGATTAATCAGGGCGGGACAAAAGCCGATCTGACGCTGGTACCGGTTCAGCAGACAGCCGTTCCGATGCAGCAGGGCGGTGGTTCGGCTACAACCGTTCCGTCCACCTCACCAACGCAGGTGAACCCGTCTTCAGCGGTTCCTGCTCCTACGCAGTATTAATAGCGTCACTTGCCCTCTCCTTACGGGGAGAGGGTTTTAATACACCCACCGATATTTCTTCATATCAATTTGACCTTTCCCCGAGACCTGCACGCCTTCTGACAGTAACGCCTGTCGCTGACGCTGTAGATCCGGCCCCGTCAGGGAAATCTCACCATGACGATTCACCACCCGATGCCAGGGTAATGCGCTGCCTTCCGGTAAGCGCTTCAGCACGCCGCCCACCTGACGCGCTGCGCGTGGCGAACCCGCCAATCGGGCGACGTCGCCATAGGTCGTGACAAATCCTTCCGGAATCGAGGCCACAATTTGCCATACCCGTTGCGGGAAGGTGTCGTTATTGTCCATGCGTTAGCCCTGTCGACGTTTCTCTAAACGGATATCGCCGTCGCCAGCGTCCTGTTCATTGCCCCATCCCAGATGACGATAGAAGCCCGCGGCTCGCGTATGTTTTCCGGTCTCCAGCCAAATCGTGGCGCTGTGTGTGAAAAGCGCCTGCTCTGCAATCTGCACAAGCTGTTTACCCAGCCCCAAACCTTCATACTGTGCAAGAACAAACGCGGCGAAAAGACAGTTATCCTCGGGGATAATCATGGAAAAACCCACGATGCGCTCGTCATCTACTGCGACCCACGTGCAGTCAGACGCCAGAATCATGGATGTTATTGCTTCGGGCGTAATACCCAGCGCCTGCATCTCCTCCTGGTTCATGGCGTTTTCCTTGACCGATGTGCGGACGTTGAATAAACCGGGAACATCGTCTGGAACCGCGAGTCTTACTTTTACTGCCATGCCTCATCCTTGCGCTCATTTCATACCGGGATGACGATAATAGCGGATAAATGATGTGGTTTGCGCAATAAACCATCATCCGGTCGCGGTTAACTTGCAATTGCGATCCTGTGCAGGGATAATGCGCCAGCGCGTTGGGAACAACGCTCTCAATGGGGGCTCTGTTGGTTCTCCCGCAACACTACTCTGTTTACCAGGTCAGATCCGGAAGGAAGCAGCCAAAGCGGATGACGTGTGTGCTGGGATGTAGCTGGCAGGGCCCCCACCCATTTGTGTCTGTCTCAACGTTCTCGCTTGCGTAACGCCTTCGATCTTCACTCGCTTTCCACACTTTACTACCGTCCACAGAACCCACAATTGATATTCTCGTTATTAACCCTACTGTTAAATGGGTTATGTAATATATCATTCATCCCTCTGAAATATTATTGTCATAAACCTGTAATAATAGACTGGCAAATTATTATTGGGTGTTTTTATTGTGTCATAAGCAAAAAATATATATGTGGAATGCGCTGATAACTTCGTGTATTAAATAAATAACTTATTCCGAAGGGAAGTTACAAACATGGTCACTGCGGTACTTAACGTAAAAATAGATGAAGCGCTGAAAGAAAGACTTCGCCATTACGCAGAAGTGAATAACGAGAATTTAAGTGTCACCACAGAAAAACTGCTGCTGCTGGCCTTTGAAGCAGTAGAAGAGGCGGGAGTATCGGAAGAGGATATCGATAATCAGCATACGGAAGAAGAGAGTGTAGCGCCATTTACTCCTAAAGAAATCAAAGCACTACGAAAAATTCTGAAGAAGAGAAAATGAAACAACAACTGTCTAATGCCAATGACTACAAAGAGGCCTGCGATCTGCTCCGCTCAGGCTATGTAAAGCATGTACGTCTTGGCTGGAATGTAGGAAGTGATGAGTTCTTTCGCATTGCGTCTGACTGGTGTGATACAGGCGCAAAAATAAAGAAAGAAGGAGAAAGTTTTGTTATTTCTCTGAAGGGCTTCCCAATTCCTCCTCAGCACTGAGAACAAACCTGTGAAAACTGCTAACTGCATGCATTGCAGCCAGCAGTTTTTATTATTTCTGCAACTATATAACAGCACGTTTTAAAAAAACGTCTGTTTTATTCAAATTTGTCCACAGTGGTTTAATTTGCAAAAGCGCTTTCTCAAGCTCCGCGGGATCCAATGAAAAAGGCATCCGCAGATAGCGATCAAACGCCCCCGAAACACCAAATCGCGTGCCGGTGCCCAGATGAATTCCCCGCGCTTCTGCTCGGGCCGCCAGCTGAGTCGCCACCATCCCTGGGAGTTCTACCCAATAAGAAAGTCCCCCTTCTGGCTCACAGAAGCGCCACTCAGGAAAATGCTCGCGCATCAATGCGCCACATTGGTTCCGGCGTTCAAGCAGCATCTCTCGTCTTGCCGGCAGAAACGATGCTGAATTCTCAATCAACCAGAGCGTAGCAAGCTGTTCCAGCAGTGGCGATCCAAGATCGAGCGTATCGCGCGTTTGCGCAAGCGTAGCGATGGTGCGCGAGGACGCGCGGATCCAGCCCAGGCGTAATCCTCCCCAGAAGCTTTTTCCTGCTGAACCCAGTGTGATAACGCTGGCCTGCGGGTTAAATGCCGCTAGCGGTGCCGGTGGTGGTGCATCAAACCACAGGTCAACCATGGTCTCATCGACAACCAGCGTCGTGCGCGTCTGGGCGGCGATGTCCGTTATCGTCTGGCGGGTGGCGGCGTCCATACAACGCCCGGTCGGATTATGGAAATCCGGCATCAGGTATGCCAGACGCGGCGCGGTTTGCGCCAGCGTGGCGGCAAAACCGTCGGTGTCCCATCCGGATTCCGGTAGCGAGACACCGACGGGACGACACGATGCCCCCTGAATCGCAGCGATCGCCAGCGGATAGGTCGGATGATCCACTACCACCCGATCGCCAGGACCGGTAAGCATTCGTAGTACCAATGCCAGCCCGCTGACCGCACCATTGACCACCATCACTTCATCCGCGCGCGTTGGCAATCCACGCGCGCTGTAGCGTGCGGCAATCGCTTCGCGCAACGCCAGCAACCCCATCTGATCGTAACCCGTCAGCGACAGATGCTGCGTCATGGCGGTGAGCGCATGGGTATAAGCCTGATGAATTTCTGGCCCGGCGCTGAGCGCGGCAGTGGAGAGATCCAGAGCCGACGTAATGGCTGCGCGAGTCGGGACGGCGTGACTTTCCGGCAGAATCACACGCGACCCGCTGCCATGACGGCTTTCCAGATAACCTTCGTCGCGCAGATGCGCCAGTGCGCTACTGACGGTGGTACGGCTGACATTCAGCGCACTTGCCAGTTCCCGCTCGCCGGGCAGGCGCGTATCCAGCGCCAGCCTGCCGTCCAGAATGAGCAGGCGCAGCGCATCGGCTAACTGACGCCACAGCGGCGTGCGCGAAGAGATTTGCTGCCAGTGACCCACCAGACGCACCAGCGACTGGCTACCAAAGCGACGTGATGACATATGCAGTCCACTATTTTAAAACTGGACATTAATCATAGGGCCATTTCAGGCGAAGATGAAAGCATAAACTTCAGGAGAAAAAGAATGCTGCGTCGCTTACTGCAACTTTACGTCGGGCTGGGATTTTACGGTCTTTCCACCGCGATGTTCGTCCGCGCCGATCTGGGTGCTGATCCGTGGAATGTGTTTCACCTTGGCGTAGCCAAACTGCTGGCGATGGACATCGGTACGGTGATGATTTTAACCGGCGCGCTGGTGTTGCTGTTCTGGATCCCGCTGCGTCAGCGTCCAGGCCTTGGGACCATCAGCAATGTGATTGTGATTGGCCTGGCGGCCGATGCCTCGCTGGCGTTGCTTCCTGAAATGAGTTCGCTGGTGGCGCGCAGCGTGCTGTTGCTGTCAGCGGTAGTGGTGAATGCGCTCGCCACCGGAATGTACATCGGTGCGGGTTTTGGCTCTGGCCCGCGAGACGGCCTGATGACCGGCATCAACGCCCGTACAGGCTGGTCAGTGCGCAGTGTGCGTACGGCGATTGAAGTCTCGGTATTGCTGATCGGCTGTGTGCTGGGCGGCACGTTCGGCGTAGGCACCGTGCTTTATGCGCTCGCCATTGGCCCACTGATTCAAATTTGTCTGCCGTGGTTTCGTCAGAAACCAAAAATGAGTGTGGCTCCGCAACCGGAGAGCGCTGTTTAATTTTGCGAAGCGCTCACATGCTTTAACGGACGGGCTGTGCCAGAATATCGGCATCTCCCGTTGCGATGTAGACAGCATGAAAGCCATTACACTCTATGACGTTGCCCGCCTGGCGGGCGTTTCTTATCAAACGGTTTCCCGCGTGATTAACGATGCGGAACACGTCTCTTCACGCACCCGAGAAAAAGTGCAACAGGCAATGGCCGAGCTGCATTACGTGCCCAACCGCGGCGCGCAGCAGCTCGCCGGGAAACGCACCCGCACGCTCGGGCTGATTACCACCGATCTGGCGTTACATGCACCGTCGCAAATTGCCTCTGCGGTAAAATCCCGCGCGGGTGAGCGCGGCGCGAGCGTGCTGATCTCGATGGTGGAACAGCCCGAATTTTGTCAGGCAGCGTTGCAGGAATTACTGGCGCAGCGTGTTGAGGGCTTGCTGGTGAACGTTCCGTTGGACGACGCCGAAGCGGAAAAAATTCGCCATCTGGCCGCGCCGGTTCCGGTTCTGTTCTTTGATGTTTCTCCTTCTGCGAACGTCCATCGTCTGGCTTTTGACGCCGAGCAGGGCGCGACGCTGGGTGCAGAACACCTGCTTTCACTTGGGCATCAACACATCGCACTGCTTGCCGGGCCAGAAAGCTCGGTCTCTTCCCGCGCGCGCTTATCGGGATGGCAGGCGCGGCTGGGGCTGGCGAATGTCATGCCGTGTGCCATTGCTCACGGTGACTGGAGCGCCGCCTCCGGGTATGAAAAAGGGCATCAGCTTCTGTCTGGCGCAACGCTTCCTGACGCTATTCTGGTGGCCAACGATCAGATGGCGCTGGGTGTGATGCGCGCCTGCGCAGAAAAAGGGATCGCCGTGCCGGGGCAAATTTCCGTGGTGGGATTTGATGACACCGCCGACAGCGCCTGGTTTTCACCGCCGCTGACCACCATTCGCCAGGCCTTTCGCGATGCCGGTGAGCGCAGCGTCGAGTGGCTGCTGTCTCCACCAACGGATGCACTGTGGCAAACGCAGCTGCCCGTGACGCTGGTCGAGCGGCACTCCAGCGCGCGATTCTCACCCCAGCAGGCCGATCGCGAAGCGTTGGCACAGCAGTTGAAATCACTCGCCATCTTGGCCGAGCAGCTGGCGCGGCAATAACGCTTTTGTGATCGACTTCGCTTTGCAGGGGTTCGATCCTTTACCGGATCAGTTCTCCAGGGCATTGTGACTAAAATTGTGAGCGCTTCGCAAAGAGGTCTATATGTTTACTGCATCCCCGATGCCACTTAGCAAAATCTTAGCCCGCCGAGACTGGGAAAACCCAGGCGTGACCCAATGGCATCGCTTGCCTGCCCATGCCCCGTTCAACAGCTGGCGCGATGAAGCATCCGCGCGGGCCGATGACAACTCATCCCGTAAGCGCTCGTTGAACGGTGACTGGCAGTTTAGCTATTACGCGGCACCTGAGCAGGTGCCGGATAGCTGGGTCACAGAAGATTGCGCTGACGCGGTGACGACGTCGGTTCCATCAAACTGGCAGATGCAGGGCTTTGATACGCCGATTTACACTAACGTCACCTATCCGATTCCGGTGAATCCGCCGTTTGTGCCCGCAGAGAACCCAACCGGTTGTTACTCGCTCACATTTGAAGTGGATGAGCAGTGGCTCGACAGCGGGCAAACGCGTATTGTTTTTGAAGGTGTGAACTCGGCGTTTTATCTCTGGTGCAACGGCAAGTGGATGGGCTATTCGCAGGACAGCCGCCTGCCCGCAGAGTTTGACTTAAGCGCGGTTTTACGCCCAGGAACCAACCGCGTGGCGGTGCTGGTGTTGCGCTGGTGCGACGGGAGTTATCTCGAAGACCAGGACATGTGGCGGATGAGTGGCATTTTCCGCGACGTGTCGCTGCTGCATAAACCGCACACCCAGATCGCGGATTATCATGCCGTGACGGAACTGAATGCCGATTACGACCGCGCAAAATTACGGGTTGAAGTGGCGCTCGCCGGTGAGTCGTTTGCGGAGTGCGAAGTGGCGGTGACGCTGTGGCGTGACGGGCTGTCAGTCGCGACGGCCAGCGCCAAACCCGGTTCAGCCATTATTGATGAGCGTGGCAATTGGGCGGAGCGTTTAAACGTCACGTTGCCGGTGAGTGATCCGGCACTGTGGAGCGCCGAAACCCCGGAACTGTATCGCTTAACCCTTGCCTTGCGTGACGGGCAAGGTGAAATTCTCGACGTGGAGGCCTGCGACGTCGGTTTCCGTCGCGTGGAAATCAGCAACGGTTTGTTAAAAGTGAACGGCAAACCGCTGCTGATCCGTGGCGTCAACCGCCATGAGCATCATCCCGAAAATGGACAGGTGATGGACGAAGCCACCATGCGTCGTGACATTGATCTGATGAAACAGCACAACTTTAACGCCGTGCGCTGCTCGCATTACCCGAATCACCCGCTATGGTACACGCTGTGCGATCGATATGGATTGTACGTGGTGGACGAAGCGAATATTGAAACGCACGGCATGGTGCCGATGAGCCGTCTGGCCGACGATCCGCGCTGGCTGCCCGCGATGAGCGAACGCGTGACCCGCATGGTGCTGCGAGATCGAAACCATCCGTCCATTATCATCTGGTCACTGGGCAATGAATCCGGGCACGGCGCTAACCACGATGCGCTGTATCGCTGGGTTAAAAGTACCGATCCCACGCGCCCTGTGCAGTATGAAGGCGGCGGCGCAAACACCGCTGCGACTGATATCGTCTGCCCGATGTATGCCCGTGTCGATCAGGATCAGCCGTTTGAAGCTGTACCGAAATGGTCACTGAAAAAGTGGATCGGCATGCCGGATGAGACGCGCCCGCTGATCCTGTGTGAGTACGCGCATGCCATGGGCAACAGCTTTGGTGGATTTGCAAAATACTGGCAGGCCTTTCGCGATCACCCGCGCTTGCAGGGCGGATTCGTCTGGGACTGGGTGGATCAGGCGCTGACCAAAAAAGACGAAAATGGCCACGCATTCTGGGCGTATGGCGGCGATTTTGGCGATACACCGAATGACCGTCAGTTCTGTCTGAACGGTCTGGTATTCCCGGATCGTACGCCGCATCCGGCACTGTTCGAAGCGCAGCGCGCGCAGCAGTTTTTCACCTTTACGCTGGTCAGCACCTCACCGCTGGTGGTCGACGTGCACAGCGATTATCTGTTCCGCCAGTGTGATAACGAGCAGTTGCGCTGGAATATTGCCCGCGACGGCGAAGTGCTGGCGAGTGGGGAAGTCGCGCTCTCAATTGCCCCTCAGCAAACGCAGCGGATTGAAATCAACGCGCCGGAATTTGCTGCGGCAGCAGGCGAGATCTGGCTGAATGTGGATATTGTGCAGACGGCGGCGACCGCCTGGTCTCCAGCGGATCATCGCTGCGCCTGGGATCAATGGCAACTGCCCGCGCCGCTCTATATTACGCCGCCCGTTGAGGAAACGGCGAAGCCAGAGCTGACGGTAAAAGAGGATGTGCTTGAGGTCAGCCATCAGTCACAGCGCTGGTACTTTGACCGCGCCAGCGGAAACCTGACCCAGTGGTGGAACAACGGTACCGCAACGCTCCTCGCCCCGCTGAGTGATAATTTCACCCGTGCGCCGCTCGATAATGATATCGGCGTCAGCGAAGCCACGCGTATTGATCCGAATGCGTGGGTTGAGCGCTGGAAAGCGGCGGGTATGTACAACCTCACGCCGCGTCTGTTGCTTTGCGAAGGAGAACAACTTGCGCAGGCCGTGACAGTCACCACGTTGCATGCCTGGGAATTTAACGGTAAAGCGCTATTCCTGAGCCGTAAAGTCTGGAAAATTGACCACGCTGGCGTGCTGCATGGTGACGTGCAGGTGCAAGTGGCGAATGATATCCCGCAGCCCGCGCGCATTGGCCTGAGCTGCCAACTGGCACAAGCGCCGCAAACGGCGAGCTGGCTCGGCCTGGGACCGGACGAGAACTACCCGGACAGAAAGCTGGCTGCCCGTCAGGGGCGCTGGACGTTGCCACTCGATGCGCTGCATACGGCGTATATTTTCCCGACCGATAATGGTCTGCGCTGCGATACGCGTGAACTGACTTTTGATACGCATCAGCTGCAGGGCGATTTCCACTTTTCACTAAGCCGCTACAGTCAGCAACAGCTGCGTGACACCACCCATCATCATTTGCTGGAAGCAGAGCCGGGGTGCTGGCTGAATATCGATGCTTTCCATATGGGCGTGGGCGGCGATGACTCCTGGAGCCCAAGCGTATCGCCGGAATTTATCCTGCAACGCCGAGAGATGCGTTACGCGTTCAGCTGGCGACAGGACTAAACTTAACCTCGTCGGTTGCGGTCACAGCTGGTGGCCGCACGCTCACTTCGGAGGTTTGACTCATGAAGTATGTCGATGGTTTTGTGGTTGCCGTTCCTGCAGAAAATAAGGAGGCTTATCGCGAGATGGCGGCCAAGGCGGCTCCACTGTTTAAAGAGTTCGGCGCGACGCGGGTTGTGGAGTGTTGGGCCGAGGACGTTCCGGATGGAAAACTGACTGATTTTCGCATGGCGGTCAAAGCGGAAGAGGGCGAAGAAGTCGTTTTCAGTTGGATTGAATACCCGTCGAAAGAGGTCCGCGATGAAGCGAACAAAAAGCTGATGTCCGACCCACGCATGAAAGAGTGGGGCGAGTCGATGCCGTTCGACGGTAAGCGAATGATCTACGGCGGATTTGTGCCGTTACTGGATGAGTGATGGTTCGCGCCCGGCGGCGCATCGCGTGCCGGGCCACTTATTCACCCAGGTCGAGATTGTTCTCCGCCCATACGATGAACTCCCCTTTTGGCAGCGCTTTACTGTACAACCAGCCTTGCCCGTACTGCACGCCGTGGCGACGCAGCCACTCTAATTGCCCTTCGGTTTCGATACCTTCAGCGACCATCGCTATGTTTAGCGATTTTGCCATTTCAATAATGTGCGGCGTGACGTTTTTGTACTCCAGCGCATCCACGAACGACTTATCAATTTTCAATGTATCGACATCCAGATCCTGGAGATAACTGAGGCTGGAGTAGCCGGTACCAAAATCGTCGATATAAATGGGGTGGCCTGAACGGCGCAAACTGGCGATGAGCGGCGCGCTCACTGTAGGATCGGCAAATCCCCGTTCGGTCAGCTCCAGCGCAATTTGTTTCGGCTGAATTTGCCAGTGATTCAGAAGACGACTCAGCACCTGCGGCAGCTCGCTGCAAAACAGATCTGCCGGAGAAAGGTTAATGGAAATATGTTGTTGTGGATGATGGCGCAGCCATTCGCCCATATCCTCAAAGACCTTTTCAATCACCAGCCGGGTTAATTTTGACGTCAGGCCCGTTTGCTCAGCCAGCGGAATAAAAATGTTTGGTGAGAGCAGGCTGCCATCCGGCTGAGGCCAGCGGGATAGCGCCTCGGCACCGGTTATCTTGCCGCTGTCGAGCGCCACGATGGGCTGATAATGGATGACAAATTCACGAGCGTGTATCGCATCCAGCAGGCGATTGCGCGGGGATTGCAGGCGTCGTAAAAGTCGCATCACAAAGGCCGCGGCCACCAGGCTGACCAGAACACCAAACGGGAACCAGAACAGCAACTGCTGATGCCAGCTCTCCTTGAGCGGCTCGAGAGAAGCCCAGGCGACGACCGCAATGCGTAAATCAGGTACAGATTTGACGACGTACATCGATCCCCGGTACTGCAGAGGCGCAAAATTCTGTTTCTGTAATTGCTGCCAGATGTGCTGCGGGAGAGGGCTGCTGCTGGAAAAAACAATATTGCTGTCAAAGCCGACCAGCGCGGCTTCGATCGGCCAGGCACCGAAAGGAATGACATCAATCAGCGATTCCGGATCCAACAGCACCAGATAATTTCCGAGACCTAGCACTGTCATATAGCGCTGAATGCCGAGATCGTTTTGCTGCGTCAGCCATGCATCATAGCCATCGTGTGTGGTGCGCATAGGAAGCGGAAACGCAGTTGCTTTGCTGGCCTGTTCGAGCGACGAACACACAGGCTGGCGGTTATTGACGTACATCACTTCCTGAACGTAGCGGAAGGAGAAAGAGATCCGGCGCATTTCCAGTAAATGCTGATAGCTGCACGACTGGCCGTTAAAAGACTGAAGACGCGTCAACGCCTCTTTAGCTTGATCAACCACTTTATTTGTGCGGATCAGCACGCGTGATGAGTAGCGATTCAGATCCTCGACAAATTTGTCTTCTGCCTGGCGGTGTGCGAGCCAAACACTCAGGCTGATGGGGATCAGCACGGAAAAAATCAGAACACCAGTCACTAGGCTGACCAAATGGCGGGTTGTCATGCAGGGTTATCCTTTCTGCAGTGCTGAATTAAATCGCCTCAAAATGATAATCTTATAGCATGCCGCGGTGATTGATCTCATTCAGGGAAAAGTAATGAAGAAAAAAGAATTTGTGACGCAAGATCTCCTGAGCAAAATTTATCAGGACACCACGCCTGGCCCGCGCAAACTGTCGCCGGAACGACAGCTTGCCGAAGAATATGGTGTGTCACGTTTCACAATTCGACAGGCGCTCGAAAAGCTGGTCAGCATCGGCGTGGTGCGGATTGTGCAAGGTTCGGGGATCTGGATCAACGAGCAAGCGCGTAATAATCCTCTGGTTTATAACTCGATCACGGAAAAGCGTTTCGATCAGATTCGCTACCGGATGATCAGCCTGCATAAGAAGCGCCCCGATCGCGCGGCGCAGCAGATTTTCGGGATCGATGAGGAGAGTTTTATCTGGCATTTCTGCCGCTTGCGCTACGTCGATGACGTGCCCGTACAGCTCGAAGTGTCGAGTATGCCTGCTGCCGATTTCCCGGATCTGAATCAGCAGGCCATTGAGCGCTCAATCCAGCAGTATGTCTTGACCAAAGGATTGACCATTTCTCATATGCTGACCACCTATCGCGCGGTGAGCGTTGGCCGTGAACAGGCGGTCATTCTGGGCTGCAAGAAAGGCAGCCCGGCAATGCATATCAATAACCGCGGTATTCTGGACGGCGGGCGCGTATTTGAGGTGAGTGATATTATTGATATCAACTACACCTGTACCTACGTCATTCCATATAACCGCGACAATCTGGCCTGGCGTCAAAATCAGGGCGTGTGAATAGTGCCGTCAGGCAGGCGGCTCTGCGTCCACTCATGCGGTCGATAGAGAACCGGGTGCGCCAGCGCCAACGCCTCGTTGAACCCCACGCCGATACCGGGCTGTACGGGCGGATAGACAAATCCCTCTTTCACGTCTGGCGCGCCGGGGAACACGTCGTTTGTCGTGGCAGAGCGAGGAATAAATTCCTGAATCGCCGCATTGTGCAGATGAATATTCAGGTGCGTATTCACCGCGACGCCGATCGGCGTCATATCGCCCGGACCATGCCAGGCAAGGCGTACGCCAAAGGCCTGACACAGATGCGCCAGCTTCAGCGCCGGGGTGATCCCACCGATTTGCGAGACGTGGCAACGTATAAAGTCGATACGACGATTCACAATCAGATCGTGCCATTCAGCAGGATTATTAAATAACTCTCCCAGCGCCAGGGGAACGCAGCTTTGCTGACGTACCTGTTCCAGCCAGGCGCTTTGCTGTGGCGGCAAAATATCTTCAATAAAGTAGGGCTGGAACGGCTCGAGCTGTTTCGCCAACTGCACGGCCTGCTGCGGGAACAATCGCTCGTGGACATCATGCAAAATATGCAGCTTCCAGCCATATTTTTCGCGCAGGGCGCGGAACATCTCGACGGTATTGCTCATGTACTCTTGCTGATCGAACCATGCGCCCGGCGTGGGGTTATCCGGGGCATGGAGCTCGGATGGCGTACCGCCGTAAAAGCCGAGTTGGCAGCGAATATGGCGATAGCCCTGCGCAATGAGTGCATCAACGGAGGCAAATAAGTCTTCCAGTGTTTCTCCGCTGGCGTGGCTGTAGGCCGGTATCGCATCGCGGGATTTACCGCCAAAGAGCTGATAGAGCGGCATACCGGCCAGCTGGCCTTTGATGTCCCACAGGGCCATGTCGACACCTGAAATGGCATTGTTCATCAACGGGCCATTACGCCAGTAGGCGTTGACGTTCATCAGCTGCCACAGGTCTTCAATATTGTTCGCATCACGACCAATCAGCAGCGGCTGCAGGTATTCATCAACCAGCGTTTTCACGGCCAGGGGGCGCTGCTGAAAGGTCGCACAGCCATGCCCGGTAATACCCTGCTCGGTGGTCACTCGGACGGTCACCAGATTATGTCGGTCCGGGCGGGTAATAAAACACTCAATATTTTTAATGATCACAGGCGTCACGAAATAACTCCTTTGCTGCACTGTGGGAATACGTTATGGCGAATATCATCACCCTAAAATCATGAGTGGGTAAACCGTTTTTTTGATTATTTATTTTGGTCAGTTATTTTTCGTAAATGTAATTTAAAACCGTACCAATTTGTCCTATTTTGCGATTTTATGGCTTTCTGCTGGCTAATTGTGAGCAAGGTCTAATTTTATTGGTTTGTTTTGTTGTCATGCTTTAATTATTCTTAATGGCGAAATTAAAACGACAACAACATCGGGCAGGAGTCTTTATGGGGACGCACGAAGCGATCAATAATATTATTCGTCTGGTCGGCGGCCAGGGGAATATTAATAAAGTCTGGCACTGTATGACGCGGCTGCGTTTTGATCTCATTGACGATAATAAAGTCGATCAAAACGAGATAAAAAAACTACCTGGTGTGCTGGGCGCGCAGCTGCAAAGCGATCAGTTTCAGGTCATTATTGGCCCGAAGGTGAACAGCTGGTATGAACAGATGCTCACCGTATTGGGCAATAACGATACGGCGGCACCCGCAGCGACCAAAGGGCGTAAGAGCCTGATATCGTTGTTTATGGATACCGTGTCGGGCGTGTTTGGTCCGATCGTTCCGGCCATCGCTGGCGCGGGGATGATCAAAGGCCTGCTGGCAGGTTTGATCGCCCTAAAAGTGGTCTCCGCCAAAAGTGATACCGTGATGGTTATCGATCTGATTGCCAGCGGCGTATTTTATTTCCTGCCGTTTTTCCTGGCGGTATCGGCGGCGAAAATCTTCAAAACCAATGAGTATCTGGCGGCGGCCGTCGCGGCGTGCCTGATGTACCCGTCGCTGATTGACGCCGCGAAAGCGCTGGCAACGCATCAGGAAGGGGCGGTCAGTGCGCTCTGGTTACTCAATGCGATACCCGTTTCGGTGTTCAACTATTCTTCTAGCGTGATCCCGGTAATTTTCTCGATTTTAGCGTTGAGCTATATCCACCGCTGGGTCGATAGCATCATGCCGGACGTGCTGAAAACCGTGTTTACCCCCACGCTAACGCTGTTTATCGGCGCTTTGGCCGCGCTGGTGGTGATCGGCCCGATTGGCATTTGGTTGGGTAAAGGGCTGGCGTTGTTTATCGAAGGGTTGTTTAGCGTGTCGGCAAGTTTTGCTGGGTTGATTGTGGGCGCCATTCGCCCGGTGGCGATCCTGACCGGCATGCACCATGCGATGACGCCAATTGCGCTGCAAAACTTTAGCGATCGTGGGTACGACATGCTGATGCCTATGATGTTTATGGCGAATATGGCGATTGCCGGTTCGACGTTTGCTATCTGGCGTTTGAGTCGAGACCGCCAGGAGAGAACCGTCACCCTTTCAGCCGCCATTTCTGCACTGCTGGGCATTACCGAACCGGCGCTGTTTGGTGTTCTGACGCGTTACAAAAAAGCGTTTATTGCGGCAACCGTTGCCAGTTCACTGGCCTCAGCCTTTATCGCGTTCTTCGGCGTGCGGCTCTACGGCTACATTCTGTCGAGCATCTTTAGTTTGCCCGCTTATATCGGCCCGTATTTTATCTTTGCGCTCGCGGGCGTGGTGATGGCATTGGTGCTGTCGTTTTTCCTGACCACTTTGCTGGTGGGCAAAGAGCAGGCTTCGCAAGACGTATAGTGTGGTTTCCCTCGTCCAGTCGGGCGGGGGTTGTTTTTATTCTACGACTCGGATAGAATTTTGTTATGTTATAACAAAACATATCGAGCGTAAGATGAAACCTGATATCCATCCGCACTACCGCACCGTCGTTTTTCACGACACCAGCGTTGACGAATTTTTTAAAGTGGGATCGACGATTAAAACCGATCGCGAAATCGAACTCAACGGTCAGACGTATCCGTACCTCACTCTTGATGTCTCGTCAAAATCGCATCCGTACTACACCGGGAAGCAGAAAACCTTCTCGACAGAGGGCAGCGCTGCACGTTTCCGCCAGCGCTTTAGTGGCTTTATCAATGCGAAGCGAGGCTAACCATGCAGGTACTTAACTCGCTGCGCAGTGCCAAACAGCGTCATCCGGATTGCCAGATCGTAAAACGCAAAGGACGCCTGTACGTGATTTGCAAATCTAACCCGCGCTTTAAAGCGGTGCAGGGAAGAAAGAAAAGACGTTAACGCCGTGATTCGCGCCAATTTTCCAGGGACCTTATCTGTTTGCCGTCGGCGGTGAAATTGTCGGCGGCAAGCCAGTTCTGGAACGCGCTTTCCAGTCCAGGCCATTCGCTATCGATAATCGAAAACCAGTCAGTATCGCGGTTGTGTCCTTTGATCACCAGCGCCTGGCGAAAACGCCCTTCATACTGGAACCCGAGACGTTGCGCCGCACGGCGTGATGGCTCATTCAGGCTGTTGCATTTCCATTCGTAGCGACGATATCCCAGCGTAGTAAACACATGACGCATCAGTAGATACTGCGCTTCAGTGGACATCGGCGTGCCGCTGAGCAGTGGTGAAAAATGGACATGCCCAACTTCGATCACGCCGTTTTTTGCATCAATACGCATCAAGGCTAATGTGCCGACAGGTAATTTCGTCTGGTTGTCGATGACCGTAAAATGAATCGGATCGGACAGTTCAGAAACGCTCTCCACCCACGCGGCAAATTCTTGTGCTGTCGCATCCGGTTCACGCAAAAGCCACGTCCAGCTGCGGGTGTCGTCAGCTTGCTGATAGGCGGCAAAAAGTGCGTTAGCATGCTCCGGGCGTAACGGCGTGAGCGTGCAATAATGCCCTTTTAGCTCCACGCGATCCGGGTGCGGTCGAGGCTGCCAGTCGCTCATCGCTTTACCCACTGGCTGACCAAACTGATTGAATTGATTCATGTTGATTCCTGTTGTCTGATGTGAATGCCAGATTAGGAAATTTGTGGCCCCACTAGAAGATCCACATGGGTATAATCATGTGGTACCACGGAGGCAACAATGAATATTTCAGGTGATGATTTTTACGGATTAATCAGCGACGTGCTGCAACAACGCGGTGCAGAGACGCTTCAGCGGTCGCTGTATCGAGGTTTGCGAGAAGCCATATTAAACGGCAGGCTGCTGGCGGAGAGCCGTTTACCTGGTTCCCGAATCATCGCTGAACAGCTGGGGATTTCGCGTAATACGGTGAATGCCGCGCTGGAGCAACTCACGCTGGAGGGCTTTTTACACCGTAATCGGCAGGGAACGCGCGTGGCTCATGTCGGGCACCGTGATAGCGTCCAGCCCGCTCAGGTGCTGGAGGTAAAGCTTGCGCAGCGCGTCGCGCGACTCCCTGCGCCGACATCACGCGCCATGCCTGTTCCTGCATTCACGCCCGGAACACCCGCGATTCATTATTTTCCGTTACCGCTATGGCGACGTTTATACGATCGTGTTTTACGTGAAGAAGGCAGCGCGCTGTTAGGTTATGGCGATCCGGCGGGCGAATTGTCGCTGCGTCGCGCAATTGCCCGCCATCTGGCGCTTTCACGTGGAATTGAGTGCGATGCCAGCCAGATCGTGATTACGGAAGGCGCGCTTGAAGGGGTGAACCTGTGCACTCAGCTTCTGAGCGAGACGGGCGATATTGCCTGGATAGAAGATCCGGGTTACGCCGGTGCGAAAAGCGCGTTTGCCAAATCGGGCCTGACCATGGTCGGGATGCCTGTTGACGAAGAAGGCATGCGGCTGGAAACAGAAGGTGAGCACTCACCCACACTGATATTCACCTCTCCATCTCATCAGTTCCCATACGGGAGCGTGTTAAGCATCCATCGGCGATTCGCGCTGCTGGAGTTTGCGCGCCAGCATAATGCGTGGATTATTGAGGACGATTACGACAGTGAATTTCGCTATAGCGGTGAACCCGTTCCCGCGATGATGGGCATGCAGAAAAACGCGCCCGTGGTCTATTTAGGGACATTTAGCAAAACGTTATTTCCCTCGCTACGTATCGGTTTTATGGTGATGCCAAAGGCATTGGCGAACGCCGCACAGTCTGCGATTGGCTCGCTGCTGCGGGGTGGACATCGTGCTGAGCAGCGCACGCTGGCGTTGTTTATTGAAGAGGGGCATTACGCCCGACATCTTGCCGCGATGCGGCGTTTGTACCGCAAGCGTTATAAACAGCTGCGCGATGTGCTTCACGCGGAACTCCACGTTCCACATCGGGTTTTAGCCGGAGAAGGGGGCATGCATCTGACCGTCGCTATCGACGATATTGATGATAAAGCCGTGGCGCGGCAGGCAAGTCAGTATCAGATGGCACCCGCTGCGCTGAGCGGGTATTACCTTGACGAACAGCAGGGGCAAACCGGTTTGGTTTTGGGGTACGGCAATACCCCCGCGTCTCAGTTTGCGCCAGGTATCAGGCGCTTGCAGACGTTAATTATGCAGTCTCGGGGCGAGAAAGGGTGAAGATGTCGTAGAAAGACAGTTCGCCTTTCGTGGAGACCATTTTCTGCAATTTAGACTTTTGCTCTTCTTCCACATTTGGCGAATGCAAAATGCGGGTGATCAGCTCCGACGGGACATAGCGGGTGTTGTACCACTCGCCGTTATAGCAAACGCGGAAATCGAGCACATCGATGTCTTCATAGCGATAGCGCGGATTAACGTCGAAGAAGAAGAAGGCATTAAAGACGACGAATAAAACGATCAGCAACCACACCGAGTCGATGAGCGTTTCTGACAATAGCATAACGACGAGTGTTGCCAGGAGGGCGGCATACATCGCCAAAAACAGGCCAGTATGTTTACGGATAAAGCTGATGCTAAAGCGCGGGCGATTATCGCGTTTCTCGCGGGCATTGAGATCGTCGATGGTTTCGGTAAGCAGGCGCTGTATCTCTGTCATTTATAACCTTCATGAATTTTGCAAAATACAGGGGATCTGCCCATTTTAGGGGAGTGGTTTAGCGGAAAAAAGTAACAGTTATGCCGGTAAAAAGCATAACAGTTACTTAGTTCAGGTTTACAGTGTTTTGATGATTTTGGCCGGGTTGCCGCCCACGACGACGTTGGCCGGCACATCTTTTGTGACAACGGCTCCGGAGGCCACCACCACATTATCACCAATCGTGACGCCAGGATTAATCACCGCACGTCCACCAATCCAGACATTATGGCCGATGGTGACGGGTTTACCTAATTCCAGGCCGCTGTTACGTTCGGTCGCGTCCAGGGGATGCGTCGCGGTGTAAATATGCACGCCAGGCGCGAGCATGCAATTGTCACCAATATAAATCGGGCACACATCCAGCATTACGCAATCAAAGTTCGCGTAAAACCCTTTGCCGAGATAAATGTTGTAGCCGTAATCGCACCGAAAAGTGGGCTCAATATAAGCGCCTTCGCTTTGTCCCAATAATTCGTGTAGCAAAGCCTGACGCTCAGATTTCGCATCGGGGGCAGTGTGATTGTAGCGGTGAATCAGATGGCGCGCCTGAAGGCGCTCCGCACGCAGGGTCTCGTCCGAAGGGCGGTAAAGCTCTCCGGCGATCATTTTTTGTTTTTCTTCACTCATGGAATGCCTCACTGGAATGATACGCTCGGTATCAGCGTAAATAACCTCATCCAGAAAGGGAACGTTCCCGATAAGTTGATGTGATCAGAGTCACAGCATAATTGCCGACGCGCACGTTTGAAACGGTGGACCTGCCTTTCTCGCAGGGATCGTAAATCGAAAGGTGAATTCAGCGTAAGAAGATAACGATACTGCCTCTAAAACAAACTCTGGAATTAACGGACAAATTTCCACACAGAAACCGGGATTTTGTCATATAGCTTATTCATAGTGAGCTCGGCAAGACGATGATCGGCGGCTGAATAAAATACAGCCAGTTCATGATCGGGCAGCTCATATTTATTTTTTTCAATAACACGTTCAAGGGTGTCGAGTGACTGACAGCGACGCAAACGCATCAAATAATCTGTCTTGGTTAATGGTTTATCAGACATAAATTCACCTTAGTATTTGTAATAATTCTAACAGGAATGACTTACCGGATTAGCTCTGCTGACGTTGCTGAAACAACGGAATAGCCGATTTCCTGATTTACGCCATTTTTGCAAGTCTTGTGTGTTAATGCCATAACTACTGAACAACATAAAGGTGTCGTCCAGATATTCATCAATTTGCTCAATCAGCTTATTATCTTCATTGTACTTAATTTTATAATTAAGTGCGAAGGTTGCGATATGCTCTATCAGCTCATTAAGCTGTAAATTGATTGCAGAGGTCGGATCATTAACCCAGCCATGGTTACTTTCATCAAGATTGGCCAGGCAGTCATGGTACAAGGATTCGCAGAGAAATTTCAACTGCGCAATATCATGCCTTTTTGGCGAGTACTCGTCCATAGCGCATCCCCTTTTGAGTGATTCTTTACTCACCGAGCATCAATGTCGGGATGGATACAACTAGCGTAGCCTTTACGGGTGCAGTTCTCCTGATGTCTTTAACTATAAGCCACTCGGATCAAAATTTCATCGCGCTATTACGAAAAATTACAATTAAACCCTTAATGGTGACAGTTAAATGAATGCTTACCGTTGTCAGGGTAAATACTTACTTACTCGGCAGTGGCATTCTTAATGCCACCTTAAGATTCATCACGTTACCTTGTTTTCGCGTATAAACTCTGGACCGGTTCACGTCGCACTTACTTAACCGACCAGGAATAATCCTAATAATACTGAAATGAGATCCTATTAAATAACTCAGAATTTAAGGTTTAGTTTCTCAATTAAATAGGATATGCCTTATTACGTTGGCAGAAAATAAATGAACTGACAATAAGCGTAATTGATGATTTTACAGAAAAGAAAAAGGCCGCTATTGCGGCCTTTTTTATCGGGTGAAACCGGTATCAGTGATGATCTACTGAGTGACTGTGTTCAACGTCTTCATTCTTGCGGCTAAAGCGGCGGCGTACCACCACGAAGAACACCGGAACGAAGAAGATAGCCAGTACGGTCGCGGTAATCATACCGCCCATTACGCCTGTACCCACGGCGTTCTGTGCACCAGAGCCTGCACCGGTACTGATTACCAGCGGCATTACCCCAAGGATAAACGCCAGCGATGTCATCAGGATTGGACGCAGACGCATACGTACCGCTTCCAGCGTTGCTTCAATCAGACCTTTGCCCTCTTTATCCATCAGATCTTTGGCGAATTCCACGATAAGAATCGCGTTCTTCGCCGACAAGCCAATGGTTGTGAGGAGGCCCACCTGGAAGTAAACGTCGTTCGTCAGTCCACGGAATGTTGCGGCCAGCAGTGCACCGATAACCCCCAACGGAACAACCAGCATAACGGAGAACGGAATCGACCAACTCTCGTACAATGCCGCCAGACACAGGAACACCACAATCAGAGAAATGGCATACAGGGCAGGGGCCTGGTTGCCCGACAGACGTTCCTGATAAGACATTCCCGTCCAGTCATAGCCAATACCCGAAGGCAGCTTGCTGGCGAGTTCTTCCATCAGGTTCATCGCTTCACCTGTACTTTTCCCTGGTGCAGCCTGACCCAGAATTTCCATCGACGGTAAGCCGTTGTAACGTTCCAGACGCGGTGAACCGTATTCCCAACGCGAGGTTGAGAAGGCGGAGAACGGAACCATCTGACCATCGCTACCGCGCACGAACCAGTTGTTGATATCGTTCGGCAACATACGGTACTGCGCTTCAGACATGATGTAGACTTTCTTCACACGACCACGGTCGATGAAGTCGTTCACATAGCTACCGCCCCAGGCTGCGCCCAGTGTGGTATTGATGTCACTGATAGAAACGCCCAGCGCCTGTGCTTTTTCCTGATCGATATCGATCTTGTACTGCGGCGTATCTTCCATACCGTTAGGACGCACACCGACCAACAGGTCAGGGTGTTTCGCTATTTCGCCAAACAGTTGGTTACGTGCCTGAGTCAGTTTTTCGTGACCCAAACCGCCCTGATCGATCAGCTGGAAGTCAAAGCCCGTTGCGGTACCCAGTTCGACGATCGCGGGCAGGTTAAAGGCGAACACCATCGCATCTTTAATCTGTGAGAACGTGCCCATGGCACGGCCCGTAATCGCTTCAACTTTGTTTTCATCGCCCGAGCGTTCAGACCAGTCTTTCAAGGAAACGAACGCAATACCGGTGTTCTGACCACGACCCGCAAAGCCAAAGCCGTTAACCGCAAACACCGATTCAACGTTTGCTTTTTCTTTGGTCAGGTAGTAATCGGTCACTTCATCCAGCACTTTCTGCGTACGTTCTTGCGATGCACCCGCAGGAAGCTGCGCCATCGTCAGGAATACGCCCTGATCTTCATCCGGCAAGAAGGAGCTTGGCAGACGAACGAACAGGAACGCCATCCCTACGACGATGATGATGTAGAGCAGCAAATAACGACCCGTGCTGCGCAAGATGCCGCCGATGCTGTCCGTGTAGTGATGCGTACTCTTATCAAACATGCGGTTGAACCAGCCGAAGAACCCTTTCTTGTTCTCACCGTGATCGCCTTTGGCGATAGGTTTTAGCATGGTTGCGCACAGCGCTGGCGTCAGGATCAATGCCACCAGTACCGACAGCGCCATCGCAGAAACGATGGTGATGGAGAACTGACGGTAAATCGCACCGGTTGAGCCACCGAAGAAAGCCATCGGGATAAATACTGCTGACAGTACCATCGCGATACCCACCAGTGCGCCCTGGATCTGGCCCATGGATTTACGGGTCGCTTCTTTCGGCGGAAGACCCTCTTCGGCCATCACACGCTCGACGTTTTCGACCACCACGATGGCGTCATCGACGAGCAAGCCTATCGCCAGCACCATCCCGAACATCGTGAGGGTGTTTATCGAGAAGCCGAATATCGACAGGATGGCAAAGGTTCCTAACAGAACAACCGGTACGGCGATGGTTGGAATCAACGTCGCGCGGAAGTTTTGCAGGAACAAATACATCACCAGGAAGACCAGAATGATCGCTTCGACCAGCGTTTTCACCACTTCGTGAATAGAGATTTTCACGAACGGGGTGGTGTCATATGGGTAAACGATTTTCAGGCCTGATGGGAAGAACGGTTCCATTTTCTTCAGTTCAGCACGAATCGCCGTGGCGGTATCCAGGGCGTTCGCGCCGGTTGCCAGCTTAATACCCAGACCGGATGCCGGCTGACCATTAAATTTCGCAATGACGTCGTAGTTCTCACCACCCAGTTCAACCTTCGCGACATCGCGCAGGCGAACCTGTGAACCGTCCTGATTCACTTTCAGCAGAATTTTGCTGAACTCATCCGCGGAGGTTAAACGGGTTTGCGCGATGATGGAGGCGTTTAGCTGCTGGCCTTTGACCGGCGGTGTACCGCCTAACTGACCAGCTGCCACCTGGGCGTTCTGCGCTTTAATGGCGGCAATCACGTCGACCGGCGTAAGCTGGAAGTTGTTTAGTTTGTTCGGGTCCATCCAGATACGCATCGCGTACTGGGAACCAAACAGCTGCACGTCACCAACACCTGAAGTACGGCTGATCGCGTCCTTCATGTTGGCGCCCACGTAGTCGGAAATATCCTCCTGCGTCATGGTGCCATTGGTGTTGATAACGCCGACAACCATCAGGAAGCTACTGGACGATTTCTCGACGCTCACACCCTGCTGCTGGACTTCTTGCGGCAGTAACGGCATGGCCAACTGCAGTTTGTTCTGCACCTGAACCTGCGCGATATCCGCATCAGTACCCGACTCGAAGGTCAGGGTTATCTGAACCGTACCGGTGGAGTCACTGTTGGAGGACATGTACATCAGTTTATCGATACCGTTCATGTTCTGTTCGATAACCTGAGTCACGGTATCCTGCACCGTTTTCGCATCAGCACCAGGGTAGACGGCGGTGATTGAAACTGCTGGCGGCGCAATCGTTGGATATTGCGCCACGGGCAGCTTCAGGATCGCCAGTCCCCCTGCAAGCATGATAATGATGGCGATCACCCACGCGAATATGGGGCGATCGATAAAGAAATTAGGCATGTCTTAACGGCTCCTGTTTAAGTTAAGACTTGGTTTGTTCTGACTCGCCACCGGCTGCGGCTTGTTGTTTCTCGTCAGATTTGACTTCCTGAGCCTTCACTTGCGCACCAGGTCGTACTTTTTGCAAACCAGTAATAATTACGCGATCGCCATCTTTCAAACCTTGGGTCACCAGCCATTTGTCGCCAATCGCCTGCGCCGCAGTGATTTGACGCATCTCGACTTTGTCGTCAGCACCGACAACCAGCGCGCTGGCATCGCCGCGTGGCGTACGCGTTACGCCCTGCTGTGGGACCAGAAGTGCAGTTGGGTTAATCCCTTCTTCAAGACGGGCACGCACAAACATACCGGGTAACAGCGTGTGGTCAGGGTTCGGGAAAATGGCACGCAAGGTGATGGAACCTGTGGTCTGATCGACGGTCACGTCAGAGAACTCCAGCGTACCTTCCTGTGCGAACTTGCTCCCATCATTGGTCACCAGTTGCACTTTCGCTTTGCCGTTCTCTTGCTTCAGCGCACCGCTAGCCAGCTCTTTCTGCAGACGCAGGAAATCATTGCTGGATTGCGTGACGTCAATGTAGATCGGATCAAGCTGCTGGACAGTCGCCAGCGCGGTCGCTTGACCGTTCTGAACCAATGCGCCTTCAGTGACGGAGGATTTACCAATGCGACCACTGATAGGGGAGGTCACTTTGGTATACGCCAGGTTGATGCGGGCAGTTTCAACAGCGGCCTTGGCGGCGACAACCGCAGCGTTGGCTTGTTGGGAATCTGCCTGCGCAGTGTCATAGTCTTGTTGACTGATGTATTGCGTACCGAGCAGTTTCTTATAACGGTTAAGCGTGACCTGAGAAATTCGGGCTGCCGCTTCTGCTTTCGCTAAATCGCCTTTCGCGCTTTCGTAAGCAGCCTGATAGGTTGCCGGATCAATCTGATACAGAGACTCACCTGCTTTTACATCACCACCCTCGGTGAAGTTACGTTTCAGGATAATCCCATTCACCTGAGGACGAACTTCCGCAACGCGGTAAGCGCTTGTACGGCCTGGTAATTCTGTTGTGATTTGCAGAGGTTCGGTTTTAAGCGTCACGACACCGACTTCGGGTGCCTGCTGTGCTCCTTGTTGAGCCTGTTTCTCATCACATCCTGTAAGCGCTAAGCCGCCTGAGAGCATCAGAACGATCGCCAGAGGCGTTAACCCTCTGTTTTTGTTCATATGTAAACCTCGAGTGTCCGATTTCAAATTGATCAATGGATCAAAAGTCCGCAAACCCATTGCTGCGTTTATATTATCGTCGTGCTATGTTACATACATTCATAAATGTATGTAAATCTGACTACTGTAAATTCACTCACGTATGGCACGAAAAACCAAACAACAAGCGCTTGAAACTCGGCAACACATTCTTGATGTGGCGATGCGTCTGTTTTCTCAGCAGGGCGTGTCATCGACCTCGCTGGCGCAGATTGCTCAGGCCGCGGGTGTCACGCGGGGAGCGATTTACTGGCATTTCAAAAATAAGTCAGACTTGTTCAGTGAAATCTGGGAGTTGTCAGAATCTAGTATTGCCGATCTTGAGAGAGAGTATCGGGCAAAATTCCCCGACGATCCACTCTCAGTTTTGAGAGAAATACTGGTATATGTTCTTGAGGCGACAGTCATTGAAGAACGGCGCCGCATGCTGATGGAAATCATCTTCCATAAATGTGAGTTTGTCGGCGAAATGGAAAGCGTGCAACAGGCGCAAAGAAGCCTGTGTCTGGAGAGCTACGACCGCATCGAGTACACCCTTAATCAGTGTATTCAGGCGAAAATGCTGCCTGCCGATCTGCTGACCCGCCGGACAGCCATTCTGATGCGCGGCTATATTTCCGGCCTGATGGAAAACTGGCTTTTTTCTCCGCAGTCGTTTGACCTCAGAAATGAAGCGCGCAGTTACGTCGCGATTTTACTCGAAATGTGCCAGTTCTGCCCAACGCTCCGCGCCGATTCCGCCAGCCCTCAGCTTTAATCCCCCAGGAATTTTCCTGGAGCTTGGCGTTCTTGCTATTCTGCATCTTGTGCGCGTGATATTCTCCGCACCTGGCTATTTTTGGTCATCTTCTCACAGCAAACTCATAACTATGTTGCACTATTCTCGCTTGCAAAACCCTGTTTTTGCCTTAATTTTCTCCGTGCTGGTTTTCTTGATGACGGCACCTGCCTCTTGGGCGCGGGCTGAAAACAGCTCCGAGCTCCCGGCGCGTGCGGATGTTCAGTCGCAAGTGGACACGCTCAACAAACAAAAAGACCTCACGCCGCAGGATAAACTCGTCCTGGCCGATCTGACGGAAACGCTGGAAACGCTCGATAAAATCGAACGCGTGAAGACGGAAACCACTCAGCTGCGTCAGAAAGTGGCCGAAGCGCCTGCGAAAATGCGTCAGGCTACCGCGTCGCTTAGCGCGTTGAGCGACGTGGATAACGACGATGAAACCCGCAAAACGCTGACGACACTCTCGCTGCGCCAGCTTGAATCGCGGATGACGCAACTGCTCGATGATTTACAAACCGGGCAGAGCGATCTCGCGACGTACAACAGCCAACTGGTCTCCCTGCAAACGCAGCCGGAACGCGTGCAGAACGCGATGTACACCGCCTCGCAGCAGCTCCAGCAGATTCGTAACCGCCTGAACGGAACGACGCTGGGAGAGGGCGCACTGCGTCCCACTCAACAAACGCTTTTGCTGGCACAGCAAGCGCTGCTCAATGCGCAAATTGACCAGCAGCGTAAAAGCCTGGAAGGCAACACCGTTTTGCAGGATACCCTGCAAAAGCAACGTGATTATGTCACGGCGAACATTAATCGTCTGGAGCACCAGCTTCAGCTCTTGCAGGAAGCGGTGAACAGTAAGCGTCTGACGCTCACTGAAAAAACCGCGCAGGAAGCCGTCTCCCCGGATGAAACCACGCGTATTCAGGCGAATCCCCTGGTTAAGCAAGAGCTGGATGTGAACCATCAGCTCAGCCAGCGCCTGATTCAGGCGACGGAGAGCGGGAACTCGCTGGTTCAGCAAAATATTAAAGTTAAAAACTGGCTGGATCGCGCTCTGCAGGCCGAGCGCAATATCAAAGAACAGATTGCGGTGCTGAAGGGCAGTCTGCTTTTATCGCGCATTCTCTATCAGCAACAGCAGACGCTGCCTTCCGCTGATGAGCTGGAAGACATGACGAATCGTATTGCCGATTTGCGTCTTGAGCAATTTGAAGTGAACCAGCAGCGCGATGCGCTTTTCCAGAGCGACGCTTTTGTCGCGAAAGTGGAAGAGGGCCATTCCAGCGAAGTGAATGACGAAGTCCACGATGCGCTGTTGCAGGTGGTGGATATGCGCCGCGAGCTGCTCGATCAGCTCAACAAACAGCTGGGTAATCAGCTGATGATGGCGATCAACTTGCAAATCAACCAGCAGCAGCTGGTGAGCGTATCGAAAAGCCTGCAAGAAATTCTGACTCAGCAAATCTTCTGGGTGAACAGCAATAAACCGATGGACTGGGACTGGGTTAAATCCTTCCCTGAAACGCTGAAATCCCAGATCAAGAGCATGAAAATCACCGTGAACTGGGAGAAAGCCTGGCCTGCGGTAATGATTGCCTTCCTCGCAGGTTTGCCGTTGCTGTTGATTGCGGGCTTGATTCGCTGGCGTCTTGGCTGGATGAGGAAATACCAGGAGAAGCTGGCAGACGAAGTGGGGCAACTGCGTAACGACAGCCAGCTCCATACGCCAAAAGCGATCCTTATCGATCTGATCCGCGCGATGCCGATCTGCCTGGTGATTCTGGCCGTTGGCCTGATTCTGCTGACCATGCAGCTCAACATCAGCGATCTGCTGTGGGCGTTCAGTAAAAAGCTGGCGCTGTTCTGGCTGGTATTCGGCTTGTGCTGGAAAGTGCTGGAAAAAGACGGCGTGGCAGTGCGTCACTTCAATATGCCTGAGCAGCTTACCAGCCACTGGCGTCGCCAGATTGTGCGTGTGAGTCTGGCGCTGTTACCGCTGCATTTCTGGTCGGTTGTGGCAGAGCTTTCCCCGCTGCATCTGATGGACGATGTGCTCGGCCAGCTTGCCATTTTCCTTAATCTGCTGCTGATTGCCGTACTGATGTGGCCGATGTGCCGTGACAGTTGGCGCGATAAAGAGTCGCACAACATCCGGTTGATTACCGTTACGGTGCTGGCGATCATTCCGCTGGCGCTGATGGTGCTCACCGCGACGGGCTATTTCTACACCACGCTGCGCCTGTCGGGCCGCTGGATTGAAACCGTTTATTTGGTCATTTTGTGGAACCTGCTGTACCAGACGGTGCTGCGTGGCCTGAGCGTTGCGGCGCGCCGTATCGCCTATCGCCGTGCGCTGGCGCGTCGCCAGAATATGGTAAAAGAGGGTGCAGAAGGGGCTGAGCCGCAGGAAGAGCCAACGATTGCGCTCGAACAGGTTAACCAGCAGACGTTGCGTATTACCATGCTGGTCATGGTGGCGCTGTTTGGCGTGGTGTTCTGGGCGATTTGGTCAGACTTGATCACCGTATTCGCTTATCTCGACAGCATCACCCTGTGGCAATACAACGGCACCGAAGCCGGTGCGGCGGTGATGAAAAGCGTCACCATGGGCAGCCTGCTGTTTGCGCTGGTGTCTTCGATGGTCGCGTGGGCGCTGATCCGCAACTTGCCGGGCTTGCTGGAAGTGCTGGTGCTCTCGCGTCTGAACATGCGCCAGGGCTCTTCGTACGCCATCACCACTATCCTGAACTACGTGATTCTGGTGGCGGGGGCAATGACCGTCTTCGGATCGCTTGGCGTCTCGTGGGATAAACTTCAGTGGCTGGCTGCCGCGCTCTCCGTGGGTCTCGGTTTTGGTTTGCAGGAGATCTTCGGTAACTTCGTTTCCGGTCTGATTATTCTGTTTGAGCGCCCGGTGCGAATCGGCGACACCGTGACCATCGGGACCTTCTCCGGTACGGTCAGCAAGATCCGCATTCGTGCGACCACCATTACCGATTTCGATCGCAAAGAGGTGATTATCCCGAACAAGGCGTTTGTCACCGAGCGTCTGATCAACTGGTCGCTTTCCGACACTATTACGCGCGTGGTGATCCGCCTTGGTGTGGCGTACGGTTCCGATCTCGACAGAGTGAAAGACGTTCTGCTGCAAGCGGCGATGGAGCATCCAAAAGTCATGCACGATCCGGCTCCGGCGGTGTTCTTCACCACCTTTGGCCCAAGCACCTTGGATCACGAATTGCGTTTATATGTGCGTGAACTGCGCGATCGCAGCTATGCCGTTGATGAGCTGAACCGCACCATCGACCGACTGTGCCGCGAAAATGGCATTAATATCGCCTTCAACCAGCTTGAAGTTCACCTGCGCAATGAGAAAGGTGATGAGCATACGGAAGTGAAGCGCGAAATTAAGGGCGACGACCCAACGCCAGCCTGATTTTCCCTGCCTGAACGCCGGCTTGATTCAGGAAAGCGGGCTTGATTACATTCCCTCTCCCGGTGGGAGAGGGGTAGGGTGAGGGCAACCAGCCTTCACCTTGCTTTCAAAATCCCGCGTCACAATTTCCAGCGCTTTCAGCACCGTTTCGGGCGGAAGATCGTGATTTTCCAGCAGCATAATTAAATCGACGGCCAGTTTGACCTCATCCGGTGCATTTTCGAGCGACATTTTTCTCTCCATTAACGGGTCATACGCGCAATCACGCTTTCGATCTCTTCCAGCGCCTGACGACAACGCGTGATACGGCCTTCCAGCGCGCTGACTTCACGCATCAAGCGCTGCTGATCGTCCAGCGTTTCGGCGGATTCCAGCTGTTTTTCTCGATCCCGCTTCATCTCAAACAGCCGACGCTCAAATTCCTGATGCTCCAGCCGTTTGCGTTGCCATTTTCCTGCGCCGGCCGACGCGCTATCCCAGGCGCGCAGCGGCCATGCGGTAATCTCGCGATGCAGGGCGGTGATCTGTTCGGTCAGATGCCCCGCAAGCCACGCAACCTGCTCAGGCTGAGCCTGATTAACGGCGCGCTGCAACTCATCAAAGTGAGCCTGCGCTTCATCAAGATAATCTTTCATGAGCGTACTGCGGGTGCGGAATAACTGCCTGTCAAAGCGGGGTTTCAGCGTCGCGTGCTGCATCAGCGGTGAGGCCTGCGCACGCAGGGCGCTCAGCTGGTTTTGCAGGGTTTCCAAAAGCAAGGCTGTTTTCAATCCGCTCTCCAGTGGTAAAGTAGCCGTTCAGTTTGATAACGATTCGCATTATGCAGCGTACTATTTTAATCATCATTGGCTGGCTTGCGGTAGTGCTTGGCACGTTGGGCGTGGTTTTACCGCTCTTGCCGACCACGCCGTTTATTTTGCTGGCGGCCTGGTGTTTTGCCCGCTCGTCGCCGCGCTTCCACCAGTGGCTGCTTTATCGCTCGTGGTTTGGCGGCTATCTTCGCCACTGGCAACAATACCGGGCAATGCCGCCTGGGGCAAAGCCTCGCGCCATTGCGGTAATCCTCATTACCTTTGCCATTTCATTATGGCTGGTCAAGATGATGTGGGTACGCATCCTGCTGCTGGCGATTCTCTCCTGCCTGCTATTCTTTATGTGGCGAATTCCCGTCGTTGATGAAAAACAACAAAAGCACTGAAGAGCGCTGATGGCTGTTGCATTTATCCCGCGTAGCCAGTAAATTCGACCGTTTTCGAGCACAGGTGCACCTGGTCAAAGGTTAATCAATTGTAACTTTGACCGTACTTTTATGCACACCGTGGGTAACACCGTTTTTAACCAGGCATACATTTATGACCGCAACTGCGCAGCAGCTTGAATATCTGAAAAACAGCATCAAAAGCATCCAGGATTATCCAAAGCCTGGCATTCTTTTCCGTGATGTCACCAGCTTGCTGGAAGACCCGAAAGCGTACGCTCTCAGCATCGAACTGCTGGTTGAGCGCTACAAAAACGCCGGGATCACCAAAGTCGTAGGAACAGAAGCACGTGGCTTCCTGTTTGGCGCACCGGTTGCGCTGGCGATGGGCGTGGGCTTTGTACCGGTACGTAAACCGCGTAAATTGCCACGTGAAACCATTGCTGAAAGTTATGAGCTGGAATACGGCACCGATCAGCTGGAAATCCATGTTGATGCGATTAAACCGGGCGATAAAGTGCTGGTTGTCGACGATCTGCTGGCGACGGGTGGCACGATCGAAGCGACCGTGAAACTGATCCGCCGTCTGGGTGGGGAAGTGACCGACGCGGCCTTCATCATCAATCTGTTCGATCTGGGCGGCGAACAGCGCCTGGAAAAACAGGGCATCACCAGCTACAGTCTCGTTCCTTTCCCGGGTCATTAATCCCGACTCCCGCAACCTCGCCCAACGGGTGAGGTTGTGTTAGCATGAACCCCCTGAATTCCACCTTCCAGCGTTGCAGAGCCTGCCCATGAGTTATCAGGTGTTAGCCCGAAAATGGCGACCCCAAACCTTCGCTGACGTTGTCGGCCAGGAACATGTGCTGTCCGCCCTGGCGAACGGTTTATCGCTAGGACGTATTCATCACGCGTATCTATTCTCCGGCACGCGCGGCGTCGGCAAAACGTCTATTGCCCGTTTGCTGGCAAAAGGCCTCAACTGCGAAACCGGGATCACCGCCACACCGTGCGGCGTGTGTGATAACTGCCGTGAAATCGAGCAGGGGCGTTTTGTCGATCTGATTGAGATCGATGCTGCGTCGCGCACAAAAGTCGAAGACACCCGCGATCTGCTGGATAACGTGCAGTACGCCCCGGCGCGTGGCCGCTTCAAGGTCTATCTGATCGATGAAGTGCACATGCTGTCGCGCCACAGCTTTAACGCCCTGCTGAAAACGCTGGAAGAGCCGCCATCGCACGTCAAATTCCTGCTGGCGACCACCGATCCGCAAAAGCTGCCGGTCACGATTCTGTCGCGTTGCCTGCAGTTCCATCTGAAGGCGCTGGACGTTGAACAGATCCGCGCGCAGCTCGAACATATTCTTGACGAAGAAAAAATCATCCACGAACCGCGTGCCCTGCAACTGCTGGCGCGTGCCGCAGACGGTAGCCTGCGTGATGCGTTAAGCCTCACCGATCAGGCGATTGCCAGCGGTGACGGTCAGCTTTCAACGGTCGCGGTCAGCACGATGCTCGGCACGCTCGACGACGATCAGGCGCTATCGCTGGTGGAAGCCGTGATCGAGGCGAACGGGGAACGTGTGATGTCACTGGTCAATGCCGCGGCGTCTCGCGGCGTGGAGTGGGAAGCGCTGCTGGTAGAAATGCTCGCCTTGCTGCACCGCGTGGCCATGTTGCAGCTTTCGCCTGCCGCGATTGGCGCAGATATGGTCGCGATAGAACAGCGGATGCGCGAACTTGCGCGCATCGTGCCGCCAACCGACGTTCAGCTTTACTATCAAACGCTGTTGATTGGCCGTAAAGAGCTGCCGTTTGCGCCGGACCGCCGTATGGGTGTCGAAATGACGCTGCTGCGTGCGCTGGCTTTCCATCCGCGCAAGCCGCTGCCAGAGCCAGAAGTCCCACAACAATCATTTGCTCCGGTCGCGCCAACCGCCGTGTTGACGCCGCCGCAGGTGCCGCAGGAAACTGCGCCACCACCCCGGCAGGACGTCTCGCTGCCGGATGCCACCAGTTCGGTGCTCGCCGCCCGCAATCAGCTCCAGCGCGCGCAGGGAGCAACCAAGCCAAAAAAGAGTGAACCGGCGGCGCCAGGAAGAGCGCGGCCGGTCAATAACGCCGCACTCGAACGACTCGCATCGGTAACGGAGCGTGTGCAATCGCGCCCCGCATCCAGCGCAGCCGAAGCCAAAGCCCCGGCGAAGAAAGAGGCTTACCGCTGGAAATCGACCAACACCGCAGTAGAGGTTAAGGTCGAAGTTGCCACGCCGAAAGCGCTTAAAAAAGCGCTCGAACATGAGAAGACGCCAGAGCTGTCTGCAAAGCTCGCCGAAGAGTCGCTTGAGCGTGACGCCTGGGCCGCTGAGGTCAGCAAATTGCAGTTGCCGAAGCTGGTGGAACAGGTTGCGCTGAATGCCTGGAAGGAGCAGGACGGGGATCATATCCGCCTGCACCTGCGTCCGAGTCAGCGGCATCTCAATTCCCCGTCAGCACAAAAGGTGTTGACGGAGGCGCTCGCCACATTACACGGTGCACCGGTTGAATTGACTATCATTGAAGATGATAATCCCGAGGTGCGAACGCCGCTGGAGTGGCGACAGGCCATTTATGAAGAGAAGCTTGCGCAAGCGCGCGAGTCGATTATTGCGGATAACAATATCCAGACGCTGCGTCGTTTCTTCGACGCTGATCTGGATGAAGACAGTATTCGCCCCCTTTGATCGTGAGTCTGACTTACGGTTTTAATCGTTAAACGTGAAAGAGAGAGAAGCCTATGTTTGGTGGAAAAGGCGGTCTGGGTGGCCTGATGAAGCAGGCTCAGCAGATGCAGGAAAAAATGCAGAAGGCACAGGAAGAGATCGCCCAGCTGGAAGTCACGGGTGAATCGGGTGCTGGTCTGGTGAAAGTCACCATTAACGGCGCACACAACTGCCGCCGCGTGGAGATCGATCCGAGCCTGCTCGAAGACGACAAAGAGATGCTGGAAGATCTGGTCGCTGCTGCATTTAACGATGCTGCGCGCCGTATCGACGAAACCCAGAAAGAGAAAATGGCCTCTGTTTCCAGCGGTATGCAATTGCCGCCGGGCTTCAAGATGCCGTTCTGATGCAAACCAGTCCGCTGCTCACGCAGTTAATGGAAGCGCTGCGCTGCTTACCGGGCGTTGGCCCGAAATCAGCGCAACGTATGGCGTTTACGCTGTTACAGCGCGACCGCAGCGGCGGGATGCGCCTGGCGCAGGCACTGACCCGCGCCATGTCAGAAATTGGTCACTGTGCAGATTGCCGCACATTTACCGAGCAGGATGTGTGCAATATCTGCACCAATCCGCGTCGTCAGGAAAACGGTCAGATTTGCGTGGTGGAGAGTCCAGCGGACATCTACGCCATTGAGCAAACCGGGCAGTTTTCGGGCCGTTATTTCGTGCTGATGGGGCATTTGTCTCCATTGGATGGGATTGGCCCGGATGATATCGGTCTGGATCGTCTTGAACAGCGTCTTGAATCTGAGACGCTGACTGAGGTGATTCTCGCCACCAATCCTACGGTGGAAGGCGAGGCGACAGCGAACTATATCGGTGAGCTGTGCGCGCAGTATGGCGTGAGCGCCAGCCGAATCGCCCACGGCGTGCCGGTCGGCGGTGAGCTGGAAATGGTGGACGGCACCACGCTGTCCCACTCTCTGGCAGGACGTCATAAGCTTATTTTCTGACCAAACGGAGGCTGCGTTCGTGGCCTCCGCTTGAAATATTCTGTTCTTATCCCCATCTCTCACTCAACTTGTTTAAACCCCATTAAATGGCATTGTTGAGGTCGATTGAATATGAAAGGACAAGAAACCCGTGGTTTCCAGTCAGAGGTCAAACAGCTTCTGCACCTGATGATCCATTCCCTGTATTCCAATAAAGAAATCTTCTTGCGCGAACTGATTTCCAACGCCTCGGATGCGGCGGACAAACTGCGTTTCCGCGCGTTGTCCAACCCGGATCTGTATGAAGGCGACGGTGAACTGCGCGTGCGCGTCTCTTTCGATAAAGACAACCGCACCCTGACCATCGCTGATAACGGTATCGGCATGAATCGCGACGAGGTGATCGATCATCTCGGTACGATTGCTAAATCGGGCACTAAATCCTTCCTCGAATCCATGGGTTCCGATCAGGCGAAAGACAGCCAACTGATCGGCCAGTTCGGCGTGGGCTTCTACTCTGCGTTTATCGTGGCGGACAAAGTCACCGTGCGCACCCGCGCGGCAGGCGATAGCGCTGAAAACGGCGTGTTCTGGGAATCTCACGGTGAAGGCGAATACACCGTTGATGACATCACCAAAGCCGATCGCGGTACTGAAATCACCCTGCACCTGCGCGAAGGCGAAGACGATTTCCTGAATGACTGGCGCGTGCGCTCGATCATCAGCAAATATTCCGACCACATCGCATTGCCTGTTGAGATCGAAAAACGTGAAGAGAAAGACGGGGAAACCGTTGTCTCCTGGGAAAAAATCAACAAGGCGCAGGCGCTGTGGACGCGTAACAAGTCTGAAATTAAAGACGACGAATACAACGAATTCTATAAGCATATCGCCCACGACTTTACCGATCCACTGACCTGGAGCCACAACCGTGTGGAAGGTAAGCAGGAGTACACCAGCCTGCTGTATATCCCGGCGCAGGCACCGTGGGATATGTGGAACCGCGATCACAAGCACGGCCTGAAACTGTACGTGCAGCGCGTGTTCATCATGGACGATGCTGAGCAGTTCATGCCGAATTACCTGCGCTTCACCCGTGGTCTGATTGATTCCAACGATCTGCCGCTGAACGTCTCGCGTGAAATCCTGCAGGACAGCACAGTGACGCGCAATCTGCGTAACGCGCTGACCAAACGTACCCTGCAGATGCTGGAAAAACTGGCGAAAGACGACGCGGAAAAATACCAGACCTTCTGGAAACAGTTCGGCCTGGTGCTGAAAGAAGGCCCGGCGGAAGATTCGGGCAACGTGGAATCTATTGCCAAACTGCTGCGCTTTGCCTCTACGCACATAGACTCTTCCGAGCAGACCGTGTCGCTCGAAGATTACGTGTCTCGTATGAAAGAAGGGCAGGAGAAAATCTACTACATCACCGCTGACAGCTACGCTGCTGCGAAAAGCAGTCCGCATCTGGAACTGCTGCGTAAGAAAGGCATCGAAGTGCTGCTGCTTTCCGACCGCATCGATGAGTGGATGATGAACTACCTGACCGAGTTCGACGGTAAAGCGTTCCAGTCCGTGGCCAAAGCGGACGAATCCATCGATAAACTGGCGGATGAAGTGGACGAAACCGCGAAAGAAGCCGAGAAAGCGCTGGAGCCTTTCGTTGAGCGCGTGAAAACCCTGCTGGGCGATCGCGTCAAAGAGGTGCGTTTCACCCATCGTCTGACCGACACCCCGGCAATTGTCACCACTGACGCCGACGAAATGGGTACGCAGATGGCAAAACTGTTCGCGGCTGCGGGCCAGGCGATGCCAGAAGTGAAATACATCTTCGAGCTGAACCCGGATCACCCGCTGGTTAAACGCGCGGCTGACACGCAGGATGAAGCACGCTTCTCCGAGTGGGTTGAGCTGCTGCTGGATCAATCCCTGCTGGCCGAGCGCGGTACGCTGGAAGATCCAAACCAGTTCATCAAGCGCGTAAATGCGCTGCTACTGGCGTAATTAACCACGCTCCCCTGGCCTTCTCCCTCTCCCGTGGGAGAGGGCCGGGGTGAGGGCCCCAGACCGCATCATCCCAAATAATCCCCCCGTTAACCGTTTCAGCCTCCCCGCCTTCCTTGAGCCATACCCGTTCTGATGGTATTGTTTAGCGCTTTTGAAAAATTGAACCAACTTTTGAGGGGATTTTCGCAATGCGTATTATTCTGCTTGGCGCTCCGGGCGCGGGTAAAGGAACTCAGGCTCAGTTCATCATGGAGAAATACGGTATTCCGCAAATCTCTACGGGTGACATGCTGCGTGCCGCTGTTAAATCTGGCTCCGAGCTGGGTAAAAAAGCGAAAGACATCATGGACGCTGGCAAGCTGGTGACTGACGAACTGGTTATCGCCCTGGTAAAAGAACGCATCACTCAGGAAGATTGCCGTAACGGTTTCCTGCTGGACGGCTTCCCGCGTACCATTCCGCAGGCTGACGCCATGAAAGAAGCGGGTATCAACGTGGATTACGTTCTGGAATTTGCCGTTCCTGACGAGCTGATCGTTGACCGTATTATTGGTCGTCGCGTACACGCTGCATCAGGTCGCGTTTACCACATCAAATTCAACCCACCGAAGGTTGAAGGCAAAGACGACGTGACCGGCGAAGAGCTGACCACGCGTAAAGACGATCAGGAAGAGACCGTGCGTAAACGCCTGGTGGAATACCATCAGATGACTGCGCCGCTGATCGGCTACTACTCTAAAGAAGCGCAGGCGGGTAACACCCAGTACGCTAAAGTTGACGGCACCAGGCCGGTCGCTGAAGTGCGTGCAGAGCTGGAAAAGATCCTCGGCTAATCGCTTTCGCCACTCCATCATTCGGGCTGCATCGCGCTGTCAAGGACTCGAATCCCTGGTAAAGAGATAACTCTGTGACAGGGCGAGAGACTCCGGCCGGCAGCCTGAAGGATAACGTGGACTCACCCGACACGCTTCGGGTGAGATATTCTCTCCTCTTTCCTATCGCAGCAATGGGTTCCGTTTACACGCTTTTCAGTTACAATCATCAGCCATTCAAATGGTTAAGAGGCGTGAATGAGTCAGGCGAAAACCGGCATCCTGCTTGCCAATCTGGGCACTCCAGAAGCACCCACTCCAGCAGCAGTTAAGCGTTACCTGCGACAGTTTTTAAGCGACACGCGCGTCGTCGATACCCCACGAGTCTTGTGGTGGCCGCTGCTACGTGGCGTCATCCTGCCGATTCGCTCCCCACGCGTCGCCAAACTTTACCAGTCCGTGTGGATGGAAGAGGGCTCTCCGCTGATGGTCTACAGCCGTCGTCAGGAGAAAGCGCTCGCCGCCCGGTTGCCGGATATGCCCGTCGCGCTCGGCATGAGCTACGGCAAACCGTCGCTGGAAAGTGCGGTCGAAAATCTGCTGTCACAGGACGTTGAGCATATCGTGGTGCTGGCACTGTATCCGCAATATTCCTGCTCGACGGTCGCTGCGGTCTGGGATGAGCTGGCGCGCATTCTTGCGACGCGTCGTCATATTCCTGGCATTACCTTTATCCGCGATTACGCCGATGATGAGATGTACATTACGGCTCTGGTGAACAGCGCGCGCGCATCGTTCGCTAAGCACGGCGAGCCGGATCTGCTTTTACTCTCCTATCACGGGATTCCGCAGCGTTACGCTGATGAAGGCGATGACTATCCGCAGCGCTGTCGTGACACCACGCGCGAACTGGTTTCGGCGCTGGGCCTGCCGCCAGAAAAAGTGATGATGACCTTCCAGTCACGCTTTGGCCGCGAACCCTGGCTGACACCTTACACCGATGAAACGCTGAAAATGCTCGGTGAAAAGGGCGTGAAGCACGTTCAGGTGATGTCCCCAGGCTTTTCGGCGGACTGTCTGGAAACGCTGGAAGAGATCGCGGTGCAGAACCGGGAGTTTTTCCTCGAAGCTGGCGGAACGAAGTACGAATACATTCCAGCCCTGAATGACTCGCCAGAGCATATTGAGATGATGGTCTCGCTGGTAACGACGCGTCGCTAATCGCGTATTGGGCCGGGTTTGTGCTACCATTTCCGGCCCATTAGTCACTCGTAGCCCTGAAAATGAAATTTCCCGGTAAGCGCAAATCCAAACACTATTTCCCCGTCAACGCACGCGATCCCCTCCTGCAACAGATTCAACAAGAAAATGAAACCAGCGCGGCGTGGGTGGTCGGTATCGATCAGACGCTGGTCGACATTGAAGCGAAAGTTGATGATGCGTTTGTCGCACGTTATGGGTTAAGTTCCGGTCATTCGCTGGTGATTGAAGATGATGTCGCTGAGGCGCTGTACCAGGAGCTGATGCGCGAAAACCTGATCACCCATCAGTTTGCCGGTGGGACTATCGGGAACACCATGCACAACTATTCCGTGCTGGCGGATGACCGTTCGGTCCTGCTGGGCGTGATGTGCAGCAACATTGAAATCGGTGGATACGCCTACCGCTATCTCTGCAACACCTCCAGCCGTACCGATCTGAACTATCTTCAGGGCGTTGACGGGGCAATTGGTCGCTGTTTCACGCTGATCAGCGATTCTGGCGAGCGCACGTTTGCCATTAGTCCCGGTCATATGAATAAGCTGCGCGCGGAAAGCATCCCGGAAGAGGTGATCGCGGGGGCTTCTGCGCTGGTATTGACCTCCTATCTGGTGCGCTGTAAGCCCGGTGAACCGATGCCGGAAGCGACCATGCAGGCGATTGAATACGCGAAAAAATACAATGTGCCGGTGGTGTTGACGCTGGGGACTAAATTCGTGATTGCTGATAACCCCGAGTGGTGGCAGGCGTTCCTGAAAGAGCATGTCTCCATTCTGGCGATGAATGAAGAAGAGGCCGAAGCGTTGACCGGCGAAAGCGATCCGCTGCTGGCCTCTGATAAAGCGCTGGATTGGGTTGATTTGGTGCTCTGTACCGCCGGTCCTGTGGGGCTGTTTATGGCGGGCTTCACGGAAGAAGAGAGTAAGCGCAAAACCCAGCATCCGTTATTGCCGGGTGCGATTGCCGAGTTCAACCAGTATGAGTTCAGCCGCGCGATGCGCCACAAAGACTGTGAAAATCCGCTGCGCATTTTCTCCCATATCGCGCCTTACATGGGCGGACCGGAGAAGATCATGAACACCAACGGTGCGGGCGATGGCGCGCTGGCGGCACTGCTGCATGATATCACCGCGAATGCCTATCACCGCTCTAATGTCCCGAACTCCAGCAAGCACAAATCCAGCTGGCTAACCTATTCGTCGCTGGCGCAAGTATGTAAATACGCGAACCGCGTAAGCTATCAGGTGTTGAATCAGCATTCACCGCGCTTAACGCGTGGGCTGCCGGAGCGAGAAGACAGTCTGGAAGAGTCGTACTGGGACAGGTAAATGCAAAACGGTAACCAGAGATTACCGTTTTTAGTGTTGTTCCCTCTCCCCGTGGGAGAGGGAACCAGACCGCACAGAGTCAAAACAAAAAGGCAACGTAAGTTGCCTTTTTATGTTTACTCCCTCTCCCCGAAGGAGAGGGCCAGGGTGAGGGCACCAGACCGCAGCAATCTTACCCCGTCACCGCCTCTTCAATTGGCGGCTTTTCAATCAGCGTAATCATGGTGTTAGCGATCTCACGCTCGCCCATCACCACCTGATTCGCACCGCGTTCGGTAATGTATTCCACCTCGTCGTCATAATGCGCACGGGCGATAATGTCAATCGTCGGGCATTTCTCACGCGCGGTCGCAACAATCTCACCCGCCTCATAACCATTTGGAATGGTCAGCAACAGCCAGCGTGCGCAATCCAGGTGTGCCAGATTCATGATCTCTTCGTTAGCGGCGTTACCTAAAACTGCGCGGATACCGCGTGCACGCAGCTCATCCACGCGGGAACGCGATGTCTCAATAACCACCAGCGGAATGCCCTGAGCCATCAGTTTCTCGCCGAGCAGGCTACCGACGCGGCCAAACCCGACCAGCAGCGCGTGATTACAGATATCCACCGGGATCTGTTTCTCTTCTTCGGTCGCCTCTTCCAGCGTCTGCTCTTCCAGCGTCTCGGTTTTATCGAGATATTTTTCCAGCACCGCAAACAGCACCGGGTTGAGCATGATGGAGAGGATAGCGCCTGCCAGCACCAGATTTTGTCCGGCCTGCGGCAGCAGGTTCAGCGCCATGCCCAGACCCGCCAGGATAAAGGCGAACTCACCAATCTGCGCCAGGCTTGCCGCGATGGTCAGCGCGGTACGCGGAGAGTGGCCAAACATGCGCACCAGGAAGAACGCGACGATGGATTTACCGAAGATAATGATCGCCAGCGTGGCCAGCACCGCCAGCGGCTGCTCTAAGAGGATCCACGGATCGAACAGCATGCCGACTGAGACAAAGAACAGCACCGCAAATGCATCACGCAGCGGCAGCGTATCGTGCGCTGCGCGGTGGCTGAGCTCTGACTCGTTCAACACCATCCCGGCGAAAAACGCGCCCAGAGCAAAGGAGACGTCAAAGAACTCGACGGCCCCGAAGGCAATACCCAGCGCCAGCGCCAGTACGGAAAGGGTGAACAGTTCGCGCGAGCCGGTGGCGGCGCTGCGCGACATAATCCAGGGAACCAGACGGCGGCCCACGACCATCATGATGGCGATAAACGCAATCACCTTCCCGATGGTGATACTCATATCCAGCGCCAGCGAAGCGAAGCCGACGTTATCTTTTTCAAGCATTCCGGCGACGGCAGGCAACAGAACCAGCGTCAGCACCATCACCAAATCTTCCACAATCAGCCAGCCGATAGCGATTTGCCCGCGCTGACTGTCGATAAGCTGTCGTTCTTCAAGCGCGCGCAGCAGCACCACGGTACTGGCGGTTGAGAGACACAATCCAAACACAATGCCGGTCATCAGCGGCCAGCCTATCACCGCAGAAAGCGCCATACCCAATAACGTCGCCACGCCTATCTGGGCGATCGCACCGGGGATGGCGATGGCCTTTACCGCCATCAAATCCTTCAGGGAGAAATGAAGACCCACGCCAAACATCAGCAAAATCACGCCTAATTCCGCCAGTTCTGGCGCTAGTTTGGTATCTGCCACAAAACCTGGCGTAAACGGACCTGCCAGCACACCTGCTAATAAATAGCCCACGAGAGGAGAAATACGTAACTTGTTGGCAAGCATGCCAAGGATAAAAGCGAGCACAAGGCCACCAACAATGGTGGTGATAAGCGGTGTGGCGTGATGCATTCCGTCTCCTTTCGTCGTGTGGTGATCCATTTTTGGCGTGAATGCCAAAAACCCGATTAATAGTTTATGACAATTTTGACCGTTATGTTTATGAATAATTATTGAAATTTGAAGAAAACAGCAATAAGCGTTAAAAAAAGCAAATTAGGACAAATTAACACGAGGATCGAGAGGGAAGCCTTACGGCAGTAGGTGCTGAGTGCGGCCAAAGTTTGACTTTGGCCGTAGGGAAACTAGGCTTTATGCCGATAATCAGGCAGGAATATGGTCAATATCCCCAGAAGTGGCAGGAAAGCGCAGATTTTGTAGACCAGGAAGATGCTGGTATGGTCGGCAACCAGCCCCAGCACGGCGGCACCCAGGCCTCCCATCCCAAAAGCGAAGCCGAAAAAGAGTCCAGAAACCATACCGATACGTCCCGGCATCAGCTCCTGGGCATACACCAGAATGGCCGAAAACGCGGACGCGAGGATAAACCCAATTATCACAGTCAAAATCCCCGTCCATTCAAGGGATGCGTAGGGTAAAATAAGGGTAAAGGGCGCAACACCGAGGATAGAGCCCCAAATCACGTATTTACGCCCAATTTTATCGCCGGCAGGGCCGCCAATCACCGTCCCGGCTGCAACCGCGAATAAGAACGCAAACAGGTGAAACTGCGCGTTTTGTACCGATAATCCGAATTTTTCCATCAGATAAAAGGTGTAATAGCTGCTGATGCTCGCCATATAGAAATATTTAGAGAAAATCAGCACTAACAGTATTCCGACGGCCAGAATGACCTTGTCGCGCGGCAGCGGATTCACCACGGCGACCTTCGGTTTTCCTTTGTTCACTCGATGCTGTGCGGAATACCAGCGGCTGATCTGAATCAATACGACTATCGCCAGCAGCGCAGCCAGCACAAACCAGGCCACATTGCCTTTTCCGTATGGCGCAATGATGACGGCGGCCAGCAGCGGACCGAGCGAGCTACCGAAGTTGCCGCCCACCTGGAACAACGACTGCGCCAGACCGTGGCGACCCCCTGAGGCCATCCGCGCCACACGCGAGGATTCCGGATGGAATACTGACGAGCCCGTCCCGACCAGTGCCGCAGCAACCAGCACCATCTCAAAGCTACCGGCCATCGCCAGCAGCACCAGCCCGCTGAGCGTGAAACACATACCAATCGGCAGCGACCACGGCATCGGATATTTATCTGTCCAGTAGCCCACGACGGGCTGTAACAGAGACGATGCCATCTGGAAAGTCAGCGTAATCATCCCGATCTGAACGAAAGTTAATGAAAATTCTGACTGTAATAGAGGATAAATCGCCAGAATCAGCGACTGAATCATATCGTTCAGCAGATGAGACAAACTGATCGCGCCCAAAATACCAAATGAGGTGCGCGCTTTTGGCGGGGACGCCGGAGAGCCCGTGGCGGGCTGGGTTGATTCACTGATTGCCATAAAATTCCACGTCTTTTATTTATAAGAAATGCAGGATGTCATTATTATCTCGCTAACATACCTTTCCGGGAGATTTGAGGAAAGTCGCAATTCTGAAAACATATTTGTCTATTCTTGTTACTCATTGTAATTTTTGCGTTTGTCTTTTAGTCAGGGAGCGAGAATATGAAGTTAATGAAGCGAGGCGTCGCATTGGCGCTGATAGCCGCATGGGCGGTGGCAAGCCAGCCAGCGCAGGCATACGAAAAAGATAAAACCTACAAAATCACTATTCTGCATACCAACGATCACCACGGTCATTTCTGGCGCAGCGAATACGGTGAATACGGCCTGTCGGCGCAAAAAACGCTGGTGGACGGGATTCGCAAAGACGTGGCGGCGCAGGGGGGCAGCGTATTGTTGCTTTCTGGCGGTGACATTAATACCGGCGTACCGGAGTCCGATTTACAGGACGCGGAACCCGATTTCCGTGGCATGAATTTGATTGGTTATGACGCGATGGCCGTCGGCAACCATGAATTTGATAATCCGTTAACCGTTCTACGTCAGCAGGAAAAGTGGTCTAAATTCCCGTTCCTCTCCGCCAATATTTATCAAAAAAGTACCGGCGAGCGCCTGTTTAAGCCCTGGGCACTCTTCAAACGTGAAGATTTAAAAATCGCCGTGATCGGCTTAACCACCGACGACACCGCGAAAATCGGCAACCCGGAATATTTTACGGACATCGAATTCCGCAAACCGGCTGATGAAGCGAAGCTGGTGATTCAGGAGTTGAATCAAAACGAAAAGCCGGACGTGATTATCGCGACCACCCATATGGGGCATTACGATAACGGCGAGCATGGCTCAAACGCGCCGGGTGATGTGGAAATGGCGCGCAGCTTGCCAGCGGGCGCGCTGGCAATGATTGTGGGCGGTCACTCACAAAACCCCGTTTGCATGGCTGCCGAGAATAAAAAGCAGGTTGATTACGTGCCGGGAACGCCATGTGCGCCCGACCGTCAGAACGGGATCTGGATTGTTCAGGCTCACGAATGGGGCAAATACGTCGGCCGTGCTGATTTTGAGTTCCGCAACGGCAAGATGAAACTGGTGAACTACCAGCTGATTCCGGTGAACCTGAAGAAGAAAGTGACTTACGATGACGGTAAAAGTGAGCGCGTACTTTACACACCAGAAATTGCCGAAAATGCGCAAATGCTGTCGCTCCTGACGCCATTCCAGAACAAAGGAAAAGCGCAGCTGGATGTGAAGATCGGCAACATTAATGGCCGTCTTGAAGGGGATCGCAGCAAAGTTCGCTTTGTGCAAACCAATATGGGACATCTGTTGCTGGCAGCGCAAATGGCGCGCACCAGTGCCGATTTTGCCGTGATGAGTGGCGGCGGCATTCGTGATTCCATTGATGGCGGTGATATTACCTACAAAGATGTGCTCAAGGTTCAGCCGTTTGGCAACATCGTGGTGTACGCCGATATGAGCGGTAAAGAGGTGATTGACTATCTGACCGCCGTGGCGCAAATGAAGCCTGATTCCGGTGCCTATCCGCAGTTTGCAAACGTCAGTTTTACCGCTAAAGACGGCAAGCTGTACGATCTGAAGATCAAAGGCGAACCGATTGATCCCGCCAAAACCTACCGTATGGCGACGCTGAGCTTTAACGCCACCGGCGGTGACGGCTATCCGCATATCGATGATAAACCGGGGTATGTGAATACTGGCTTCATCGATGCTGAAGTGCTGAAGCAGTTTATCCAGCAAAATTCACCGCTGGATGTGAATACGTATGAGCCGAAAGGTGAAGTGACCTGGCAGTAACAGGGCTATTTTGTTCGCCATTTTGAAAGCGGGCAGCGCTCGGAATCCTCACGTACTCTGTGTACGCTCCGGTTCCTGCGCGCTGTCCGCGTCCAAACTGACTTCACCAATAACGCCCTTTTTTGTGTAAAGGGCTTATTCGCGCCGCGCAATATCCGCAAACTGGGCATCAAGAATTTTCGCTAAATCCTCTGCTGCAAGCTCAATATCCAGCCCACGCTTTCCGCCTGAAATAAAGATGGTTTCAAACGTCTGAGAAGGGGCATCAATCAGCGTCGGCAGGCGTTTTTTCTGACCAAGTGGGCTGATGCCGCCGACCAGATATCCCGTGGTGCGCTGCGCCACCATCGGATCCGCCATATCGACCTTTTTCGCGCCCAGCGCTTTGGCGACTTTTTTCAAATCCAGTTGCCCCGCGACGGGCGTGACCGCCACCGCAAGATGTTTCATATCGCCATTTACGGCCACCAGCAGCGTTTTATACACCTGGTCGGCATTCAGCCCCAGCTTGCGCACCACTTCGTCACCAAAATTGGTTTCGGCGGGGTCGTGATCGTAGGTATGAATCTTGAAAGGAATGTTGTTTTTTTCGAGTAATTTAACGGCGGGAGTCATAGTGATCCTTCTGACGACAGACAATTTTCGTGTTCAGCATACGCCTGACGGCTGTCTAAAAAATAGCACCATCTTGCGCAATAGTATTGGCGGAGATGATGACTTTGAGCGACAATCGGCTCAACCGAAGGTCTCCTTCGGCATAATAATAACGATGAAATTCCTCTTTGACGGGCCAATAGAAATATTGGCCATTTTTTTATTTTAACAGCGACGGCAAATTCCCTTCCCCGTATAAATGCAGCGCGCCGACGGCAACCACATAGTGCCCGGCGGGCAACGCCTGCAAGGTTTTTTGCCAGGCCTGATTACGTTCATGCATCAACACATCGTACAACGATTCGCTAAACGTCGAGGGCAGTTCAATCTTGCTGTCGGCGGGCGGCGCATCGAGCCACCAGCCAATCATCATCTGTAATAATCGCGCGTTGGTGTGCCAGTGCGTTAACGTATCATCCAGCAGCGACAACCCATCGCCGGGAAGCTGGCGCAGCAGTGCAATCTGACTTTCAGCGCCTTCCAGCTCAATGACTCTGAGATTTCTGGCGCGCGCGGCGTTGAGAAGTTGATAGTCGATACCGTATTCGCCGCGTAATCCCAGGCGCTGAGCCTGCGTGGCCTGCAACACCATGGCGAGTTGCCACAGCGGCTGGGTTTCAAGCATCGACAGGGAAAGCCCCAGCTCATCGGCAACGCGCTCAAGCTCGGCCAGCTGCGATTCGTTGAGTCGCTCGTTGAGGGGCGGTGGGATATCAAGGTTTGCAAAGGGGGATTCGTTGCCGGAAATATCCGCCTCAACGATTAGCGCATCGGCGGTACTGAGTTTTTCAACCAGCGCGGGCGGCAGCGGTGACATGTCACGCGTGCCCATATGAATGCTGCCGACCAAATGCAAATGCTGTCCGCCGGGGAGCAGCATATCCAGTCCCGGCCAAGGGTAACGGCGGGGAAATCGAGCGCGGAATGTGGTTTTTATACGATTAAACAGGCTCATACGCGCTCCATGAAAACAAACATTCATGCTAGCGCGTAGGAGGTTAAGGTTCAATCTTTCGGCGTAAAGCGCAGTAGCCGGTTGGCGTTACTCACCACGGTGATGGAGGAGAGCGCCATGGCGGCCCCCGCGACAACCGGGTTCAGCAAGGTTCCGGTTAGCGGCCATAAAATGCCGGCAGCAATCGGAATGCCGAACGCGTTATAGATAAACGCACCGAGCAGGTTTTGCTTCATATTGCGCAGCGTGGCTTTTGAAATCGCCAGCGCGTCAGCTACACCCATCAGGCTGTGACGCATCAGCGTAATCGCCGCCGTTTCAATCGCCACATCGCTACCTCCGCCCATCGCAATCCCGACATCAGCCTGCGCCAGCGCGGGTGCATCGTTGATGCCGTCGCCGATCATCGCCACCTGGCGGCCCTGGTTTTGCAGCGTTTTGATGGCGTCTGCTTTACCGTCCGGCATCACGCCCGCAATCACTTCGTCAATGCCTGCTTCTTTGGCGATAGCGTTGGCCGTCGTGGGGTTATCGCCGGTCAGCATCACCAAACGGTAGCCCGCACGATGCAGACGCGAAAGTGCGGCCACGCTGTCCTGGCGCAACGGATCGCGAATCGCAAACAGTGCTACCGCCTGGCCGTCAACCGCCAGCAGAACCGGCGTCGCCCCCTGTGAAGCCTGAGCGTTAAGTTCATCGTCCAGCACTGCGGTATCAATGCCGTTTTCCTGCAGCAACGCCTGATTGCCGAGCAGCACAGCGCGATTTTCCACATCGCCACTCACGCCCAAACCGCGCAGCGTGCGGAAGTTATCCACCTGCGGCAGCGTTGCGTTGCCGGCTTTTTCGATAATCGCCCTTGCCAGCGGATGGCTGGAGCCTTGTTCAAGCGCCGCAGCCAGATGCAGCGCGTCAGTATCCGCCAGATTTACCGTCCGAACCGCCACAACCTGCGGTCGGCCTTCCGTTAACGTACCGGTTTTATCAAACACTAATGTATCGAGCGTGCTTGCACGCTGGAGCGCATCGGCATCGCGAACCAGCACGCCAAACTCCGCGGCACGGCCCACGCCGGAAATAATCGACATTGGCGTTGCCAGGCCGAGTGCGCAAGGGCAGGCGATGATCAGCACCGTGGTGGCGATCACCAGCGTGTACACAATTTGCGGGGCAGGGCCGAAGAAATACCAGATGGCGGCGCTAAACAGCGCGATACCCACCACGACCGGCACAAAAATGGCGGAGATTTTATCAGCCAGTTGTCCAATTTCCGGCTTGCTGCTCTGCGCCTGACGCACCATGCGAATGATGCGCGACAGGGTCGTGTGGCTGCCTACCGCACTGGCGCGGAACAGCACGCTGCCGTCCTGTACTACGGTTCCGGCATGTACCGCGTCACCCGCGCTTTTTTGCTGCGGGATCGGTTCGCCGGTGAGCATGGCTTCATCCAGCCAGGCTTCACCTTGCGTGATTTCACCGTCCACCGGGACGCGATCGCCAGTGGTGAGACGCAGCGTCATCCCTGGTTTTACGTCGGCGAGTGGCAGCGTTTTTTCACCGTCTTCCGTCACGACACGTGCGGATGGCGGCGTTAAGTCGAGTAATCGTTCCAGCGCTTTTGATGAGCGCTGACGCGCCCGGGCTTCAAGCATATGGCCGAGATTGATCAGGCCGATAATCATCGTGCTCGCTTCGTAATAGAGATGACGCGCTTCCATCGGGAACCACTGCGGCCAAACGTTCACACTCATGGAGTAGAGCCATGCTGCACCGGTTCCCAGCGCCACCAGCGTATCCATGGTGGCGGTGCGATTCTTCAGGCTTTTCCAGGCGCTGGTATAAAAATGTCCACCGGCAAAAACCATGACCCCAAGCGTCACCACGCCGATCGCCAGCCACAGCGAGCGGTTCTCGTCGGTGACCATCATGTTGTCGCCGAGCATGCCCCACACCATCACCGGAATACCGACCAGCAGTGCGACTATCGCCTGCCAGCGAAAACGTTTCATAGTGGCGAGGGCGGTTTCCTGCTGGCGTTCGCGGCGCTCGGCTTCATCTTCGATCGCCTCGGCGCCGTAACCCGCTTTTTCAACCGCCTGGACTAATTCTGTGGCGGACGCGCTACCCATAATCAGCGCAGTGCGTTCCGCGAGGTTTACCCGTGCCTGCGACACACCCGGTACGGCCTGCAAGGCTTTTTGTACGCGGGAGACGCAGCTGGCGCAGCTCATGCCATTGATCAACAGCTGTTGGCTGTCATCGATATCGCTGGCTGCCGGAAGCTCAGGGGTGTCCGCTGTCAGCGCTTCCGACGGGATTGATGACTCTGTCAGCGGGTTAGCCTTTGGGTGGCTGAGCTCCGCCCCGTATCCGGCTTGTTTGATGGTGTCGATCAGCGCATCGGCGCTCGCGCTGCCGGTCACTTCTGCGTGCTCAACGGTCACTTCAGCATGGTCAACGTCAGGGCGTTGCTCCAGACTTTCTTTGACGCGTTTGACGCAGTGACCGCAGGTGAGGCCATCCAGCGTCAGGTTGATTGTGTGAGACATAACAAAACTCCTGTATAGTTATCCGGTCAACGATTGACCAAAATAATGCTTTGACTGAGTGTTATAAAGGTTAAACCTTCCAGCAAGGTTAAGGTCAAGGGGGAAATGTGAATATCAGTGATGTGGCGAAAAAAACCGGATTGACCAGCAAAGCGATTCGTTTTTACGAAGAGAAAGGGCTAGTGACGCCGCCGTTGCGAAGCGAAAACGGCTATCGCAGCTATACGCAACGGCATCTGGATGAGTTTACTCTGCTGCGCCAGGCTCGTCAGGTGGGGTTCAATCTTGAAGAGTGTGGCGAGTTAGTTAATCTGTTCAACGATCCTGAGCGTCATAGCGCGGATGTCAAAAGCAGGACGCTGGAAAAAGTGGCGGAGATCGAACGCCACATTGTTGAGCTGCAGGCGATGCGTGAACAGTTGCTGGCACTGGCAGAATCTTGCCCGGGTGATGACAGCGCCGAGTGTCCGATTATGGATAACCTTTCCGGCTGCTGCCATCGTAAGACGAGCGCTTAACAGGCTTTGACGCGAAGCGTGATCCCTTCGACCGCGATCACTTCTACGCGTGTCCCGGCAACCAGATCGTCATCAGCGACGACCGGCCATGAACTGTCACCGATGCGCACATGTCCGCGACCATTAATCAGCGTATCGTCCAGCGTATAGCGTTTACCCACCAGCTGTTGCCCGCGCTGATTGAGCGCGGAGTCGGCGGGTTTTTGGCTGCGCACCTGGCGATTTAGCCATCGCCACCAGAGCCAAGCTGCGACCAGCGTCAGCACGGCAAAGAGTGCACCTTGCCATTCCCAACCGAGCGGTAGCAGCCAGACGAGCAGGCCGGTAATGACTGCCGCCACGCCGCTCCACAGCAGATAGCCATTGCCGCCGAGCATTTCGGCTGCCAGCAATAAGCCACCCAGGCTGAGCCAGAAAACGTGCGGGTGTGCCACGATCATCTCAATCATTTTTTGCGCTCGTTTCCGCTGTCTTTGACCAGTTCCGCGATACCAGCGATTGAACCCATCAGGCTGCTGGCATCGAGCGGCATCATCACGACTTTGCTGTTATTGGCTGAGCCAATCTGCTGTAACGCATCGGTGTATTTCTGCGCGATAAAGTAATTCACCGCCTGAATGTCCCCTGCCGCGATAGCCTCTGAAACCATCTGCGTGGCGCGGGCTTCAGCCTCGGCAGAACGTTCGCGCGCTTCCGCCTGCAAGAACGCGGACTGACGCTCGCCTTCCGCCTTTAAGATCTGCGACTGTTTTTCCCCTTCGGCTTTGAGAATTTCTGCCTGACGAATACCCTCCGCTTCAAGAATGTAAGCACGTTTGGTACGTTCAGCTTTCATCTGCGCGTTCATCGACGAAATCAGTTCTGCCGGTGGGCGTACGTCGCGAATCTCGATACGCGTCACTTTAATGCCCCAGGGATTGGTCGCTTCATCGACGATATGCAGCAGGCGCGTATTGATGCTGTCGCGCTGAGAGAGCATTTCGTCCAGTTCCATGGAGCCGAGCACGGTACGAATGTTGGTCATCGTCAGATTCATGATCGCCGACTCAAGATTGCTGACTTCATAAGCGGCTTTTGGGGCGTCGATCACCTGAATAAAACAGACGGCATCAATCGTGACGTTGGCGTTATCTTTCGAAATGATCTCCTGCGAAGGGATATCAAGCACCTGCTCCATCATGTTGATCTTACGCCCGATACGATCCATAAACGGAACCACGAGACTTAAGCCCGGCTGAAGGGTTGTGGTGTAGCGTCCGAAGCGTTCAACCGTCCACTGATAACCCTGCGGCACGATCTTTACGCCCGCACCAACGATCACTAGCGCGACGAAGATAAGGATAGGGATAACGATCAACATATAAAAACCTCCTGTTTTGCATTCCGTGTTACAACAAAAATTGTTCGTTTGTTGAACGACAGTATATCGGCTATTGCAGGGGAATTCGCCCCTAATCCATTAACGTGGCTACAATATTCGGTCGCGCCAGAATCAACAAAGGGATAGGGCGGCAGGGGCATATCGCGAGAGAAGCATTGAGAAGCGCGGGGGGCGTTGTATCAGGCGGAAACGTTGAGCAAATAGTCTCAGTGCTCAACGGGGAGTAGCCCCTCTCCCAAAAGAGAAGAGGGGACTTTACGTTAGTACAGCAGCGCGTACAGCTGACGACGATATTTAGACGCCAGCGCATCGCCGGTACCCAACGCCGCCAGAATTTCCTGGAACATTTTACGCGCTTGACCATCGGCGGCAGCCAGATCGGTTTTCAGATGGCTGAACAACAGTTCCAGCGCTTCTTCGTTACGACCCACCTGATGCAACTGTAGCGCCAGCTGACTTGCCAGCGCGGCGTCGTCTGGGTTGTTCGCCACTTGCTGCTGCAGCTGCTGGATTTCCGGCGTGTCGGCGGCCTGTTTCAGCAGATCGATCTTCGCGAGCAAACCCTGATAGCGGGTGTCCTGATCCTGCAGTGGAATGGTTTTTAACACCGCTTCGGCGTCTTCAGAACGGTTCAGCTCGATCTGCGTTTGAGCCAGCAGCAGGCCAATCTGGCTGTCCTGATTTGACAGCTGCCAGGCCTCTTTCAGCAACGGCAGCGCTTCATCGTGTTTACCTTCCTGAATCAGTTCCAGCGCCTGCTGCGCTTTCAGTTCATCTTCACGCGGTAACACTTTATCCAGCAGGGCGCGCACCGCTTCTTCAGGCTGCGGGCCCTGGAAACCATCCACCGGCTGACCGTTCTGGAACAGATAGACGGTAGGAATAGCGCGCAGACCAAATTGCGAGGCCACCCTTTGCTCGGCGTCGCAGTCCAGTTTTGCCAGAACGAACTGACCATTGTACTGGGCTGCAAGGCTTTCCAGTACGGGCGTCAGCTCCAGGCAGTGCTGGCTGCGTTCAGACCAGAAATAGAACAGCACCGGTTTTGTCATCGACAATTCCAGTGTCTGCTGCAGGTTAGCTTCGGTAATGTTGACGATATTCTGTACGGACATACGGCATTCTCTTTTATCGGTTTGATAAATACATGGGGGTGAGGAGCGAGGCTTCAACTCAACCGCGTAAAATTTTATCCATCATGCGGCCTGGCAGCAGGCGCTTTAGCCAGCCGACGGCATGAGTGACCAGCGTCACCGGATAGCGTAATTTGGGACGATCGCTTTCAAAAGCATGGCGCACTTTGGCCACAACGGCCTCTGGACCAAGGGTGAAACGTGCGGCAATACCGGGGTTTTCAACCGGCTTATCAGACTGCGTCTGGTTGACGTTTTCGGTGAAGCGCGTGCGAATGGGACCCGGCTCAATCAGACTGACTTTGATGCCGCTATGACGCAGCTCCATACGCAGTGCGTCGGACCAGGCTTCCAGCGCGTATTTACTCGCGGCGTAGGCTCCGCGACCCGGCGTAGAAATGAGCCCCATCACGGAAGAGGTCATCACGATACGGCCTTCACCGTGCGGCAGCATCGCCGGTAGCAGCGCCATCGTGAGCTGGTGGATGCCAAAGAAATTGGCTGAAAACTGCTGTTCTAACTGCTCGCGCGAGATGGTTTGCAAGGGGCCATAAACGCCGTAGCCTGCATTATTAAACAGACCATATAAACGATTTCCGGTCAGGGCGATCACGTCGGCGGCGGCCTGTTCAATACTCTCTGGGGAGTCCAGATCCAATAAAATGCCCTTAAAGCCTTTGTTGTTCATCCGTTCGACGTCTTCGGGTTTTCGGCAAGCGGCCAACACCCAAAATCCCTGGCGTTTGAGTTCAAGGGCGCTTTCGAGGCCAATTCCGCTGGAACATCCTGTTATTAAGACCGATTTTTGCATAACTTTACCTGTCAGGATCTCCGCTGAATTAAGAGTCATGTTTAACTAGTGGGGCCAGCCGTGTTGCCATCCAGTCGGCGATAAACGGCTGGGCGTCGCGATTGGGGTGTATACCGTCATCCTGCATCCATTGCGGCTTCAGATAGACCTCTTCCATGAAAAATGGCAGCAGCGGAATATCGAATTCTTTGGCAAGCTTGGGATAGATGGCGCTAAAGGACTCATTATAACGGCGACCGTAGTTAGCAGGCAGACGAATTTGCATTAATAGTGGTTGTGCATTGGCGGCCTGAATATCCTGAATGATTTTGCGCAGCGTTTGTTCAGTCTGCTGCGGTTGGAATCCGCGTAAACCGTCGTTACCGCCCAGTTCCACCAGTACCCAGCGCGGTTGATGTTGTTTGAGCAGGGCAGGCAGACGTGCAAGCCCCTGCTGCGAGGTATCACCGCTGATGCTGGCATTCAGTACCGGCGTTTTAGTTTGCCACTTATCGTTGAGTAGCGCGGGCCATGCGGCTGTGGCCGCCATTCGATAGCCCGCGCTCAGGCTGTCACCCAGCACCAGTAACGTGTCCGCCGCCGCGGCGCGAAACGTCATCAGAATCAGAAACAGGAAGGGCAAATGCCAGCGGAAAACATTGTTGCAGTTCATCATCTTAAGAAGTCCGTCGGTCAGGGTGAGCACGAGCTGTCCATCCTCACCGGAGTTGAACTCGTTGTCAAACGCGCGCAGACCATCGCGTTGATTGGTGAATCCGGTTCCGGTAAATCCACGCTGCTGGCGATTCTGGCCGGTCTGGATGACGGCAGCAGCGGCGAGGTCAATCTTGTCGGACAGCCGTTGCACAAACTGGATGAAGAGGCGCGTGCTGCGCTGCGGGCCAAACATATCGGTTTTGTCTTTCAGTCGTTCATGTTGATTCCCACGCTTAACGCGCTGGAAAACGTTGAATTGCCCGGCCTGCTACGCGGGGAAAACTCTCGCCAGAGCCGCGCCAGCGCCAAAGCGTTGCTGGAACAGCTCGGGCTGGGCAAACGCCTTGATCATCTTCCGGCGCAGCTTTCCGGCGGTGAGCAGCAGCGCGTTGCCCTGGCGCGAGCCTTTAATGGTCGCCCGGATGTGTTGTTCGCCGATGAACCCACGGGCAATCTGGACAGGCAGACCGGGGATAAAATTGCCGATCTGCTGTTCTCGCTCAACCGTGAACACGGCACCACGCTGATTTTGGTCACACACGATCCGCAGCTGGCGGCACGCTGCGATCGCCGTCTGCGTCTGGTGAATGGGCAATTGCAGGAGGAAGCATGATTGCACGCTGGTTCTGGCGAGAATGGCGTTCGCCTTCGCTGCTGATTGTCTGGCTGGCGCTAAGTCTGGCGGTGGCCTGCGTTCTGGCGCTCGGCAGCGTGAGCGATCGCATGGAGAAAGGGCTGAGTCAGCAAAGCCGCGAGTTTATGGCGGGCGACAGAACGCTGAGCAGCTCGCGCGACGTGCCGCAGGCCTGGATTGATGAAGCGCGCACGCTTGGGCTGAAAGTGGGTAAACAGCTGACTTTCCAGACCATGACCTTTGCCGCCGATACGCCTCAGTTGGCCAGCGTGAAAGCCGTCGATGATATCTATCCGATGTACGGCGATTTGCAGACCAATCCGCCGGGCCTGAAGCCAAGCGCGGGTTCCGTGCTGCTGGCCCCGCGTCTGATGGCGCTGCTGAATCTGAAAACCGGCGACAATATTGATGTGGGTGATGCCACGCTGAAAATCGCAGGCGAAGTGGTTCAGGAACCGGACTCCGGATTTAACCCGTTCCAGATGGCGCCGCGCCTGTTGATGAACTCGGCGGACGTGGAACAAACCGGAGCAGTTCAGCCGGGCAGTCGCGTCACGTGGCGCTACAAGTTTGGCGGCACGCCTGCTCAGCTTGAGTCCTACGAAAAGTGGCTTTTGCCGAAGTTAAAACCGGAGCATCGCTGGATCGGTCTTGAGCAGGACGACGGTGCGCTGGGCAAATCCCTTGAACGTTCGCAGCAATTTTTACTGCTTTCAGCGCTGCTGACCATGCTGCTGGCGGTGGCCGCCGTTGCGGTGGCGATGGGGCATTATTGCCGCAGCCGCTACGATCTGGTGGCGATCCTTAAAACGCTGGGGGCAGGCAGAGCGCAACTGCGCAAGCTGATTGTCGGCCAATGGCTGATGGTGCTCGCGCTGTCCGCCGTCACGGGCGGGATTATCGGCCTGCTGTTTGAAAATGTGCTGATGCTGCTGCTCAAACCGGTTCTGCCCGCGGCGCTCCCGCCTGCCAGCCTGTGGCCGTGGCTGTGGTCCATCGGCGCGATGGTGGTGATTTCGCTGCTGGTGGGCTTACGCCCGTATCGTTTGTTGCTTGCCACCCAGCCGCTGCGCGTGTTGCGTCGCGATGCGGTCGCCAGTGTTTGGCCGATGAAGTTCTACCTGCCGATTATTGTCGCCATTGTGGTGCTTTTACTCGCGTGGCTAATGGGCGGCAGTATGCTGCTGTGGGCCGTGCTGGCGGGCGCGGTGGTACTGGCGCTGCTGTGCGGTGTGCTGGGCTGGATGCTGCTCAACGTCCTGAAAGGGCTGACGGTCAAATCGCTGCCGGTCCGTCTGGCTATAAACCGCCTGCTGCGCCAGCCGTGGTCCACGCTCAGCCAGCTGTCGGCGTTCTCGCTGTCGTTTATGCTGTTGGCGATGCTGCTGGTGCTGCGCGGCGATCTGCTTGATCGCTGGCAGCAACAGCTTCCGCCGGAAAGCCCGAATTACTTCCTGATCAACATCGCGCCGGAACAGGTCACGCCGTTAAAAGGGTTTTTGTCTGAGCACCAGATTGTGCCGGAGTCGTTCTATCCGATCGTTCGCGCGCGTCTGACGCAAATCAACGGGCAGGCGACGGAAGGCAATCAGGATGAATCGCTCAACCGCGAGCTGAACCTGACATGGCAGAACAAACGCCCGGATCACAACCCGATCACCGCCGGAAGCTGGCCGCCGAAAGCGGGCGAAGTGTCGATGGAAGAGGGGCTGGCAGGGCGTCTGAAAGTGCGGCTGGGCGATACGGTGACGTTCACCGGCGACACGCAGGACTTTAGCGCCAAAGTGACCAGCCTGCGCAAAGTGGACTGGGAAAGCCTGCGCCCGAACTTCTTCTTTATCTTCCCATCCGGCGCGCTGGAAGGGCAGCCGCAAAGCTGGCTCACCAGCTTCCGCTGGGAAAACGGTAACGGCATGCTGACGCAGCTTAACCGTGAGTTCCCAACCATCAGCCTGCTGGATATCGGCGCGATCCTGAAACAGGTCGGGCAGGTGCTGGAGCAGGTCAGCCGTGCGCTGGAAGTGATGGTGGTCCTGGTGACGGCCTGCGGCGTGTTGCTGTTGCTGGCGCAGGTGCAGGTGGGAATGCGTCAGCGCCATCAGGAGCTGGTGGTCTATCGCACGCTGGGGGCAGGTAAAAAACTGCTGCGCACCACGCTGTGGTGCGAGTTTGCCCTGCTGGGATTTGTTTCGGGGCTGGTGGCGGCGATAGGTGCAGAGACGGCGCTGGCGGTGTTGCAAACCCGGGTGTTTGATTTTCCGTGGGAGCCTGACTGGCGCCTGTGGTTGATTTTGCCGGTATGCGGCGCGCTGTTGCTGTCGCTGTGCGGGGGTTGGCTCGGCACGCGTCTGCTAAAAGGCAAAGCGCTGTTCCGCCAGTTCGTGAGTTAGTTACCTTTTGTGATGATTACGCACCGGTTTATATACTGGTGCGTAATCATTTAATAGCACAAAACGATAATATCTCACATTTTAACAGCACAAATCATTTAAAAACCGTCCCCACGAGTCGTTTAATTCCGGATATTATTCTGCTGCTAAATAATTAGCAGCGTGTCTATCAAGGAATAATAATGACAATAACTAAAACAGCGCTGGCGACAACGATCGGCGCAGCAGTGGCATTGATGTCTTTCGCAGCACAAGCGGAAATCACCGTTCTTAAGCAAGATCCTCAGGCGGGTAATCCGCTGAGCCGCCTCAACTTCACCGTAGGCGGCAGTATTCGTCCACAGTTCCAGAATATGACCGGCGACGACGGTAAAAATAGCTATAAACGTAACGGTTTTGACGGCGGTACGCGTTTCCGTTTCGCGGCCGATTATTACCTGTTTGATGACATCAGCTGGGTAAGCTACTACGAGCTGGGCGTGAATATTCCTGCGCAGTTCAACTGGGATCATCACTATGCAGAAGGCGCGCATGATACCTCTCGCCGCATGCTGTACACCGGCCTGAAAAGCGACACCTGGGGTACGCTGACCTTCGGTCAACAGAACAGTGTTTACTATGATGTGGTGGGCGCGAAGACCGATATCTGGGACTACGATATGGTCGGCCAGGCATCCGGTAACGGGATCAACGGCGACTACGACGGCTCTTATCGTTCACGCCAGATGCTGAAATACAAGAAAACCGTTGGCGATGCGGATATTTACGCCTCTTACCTGTTTGAAGACAGCGAATACCTGCCGGGCAACGGCCTGCGTTACAAGCGTAAAGGCGGCGGTTCACTGGGTCTGGATTATCATCTGACCACCGACCTGACCTGGGGTGCAGCGTGGAACTACACTCGCGCGGATATGCGTAACCCGGATAACGGCGACAGCAAAACGTATGACCAGAACATCCTGGGTACGGCGCTGAGCTGGACGCCGGATAACTGGACCTTCTCTGTCGGCGGCGGCTGGTATCAGAACTTTATGACCACCAAAAAAGTGTCAGTAAATGATTACTTCGCGGGTGATGCGTGGGGTATTGAGTACTTTGCGGGCTACAAAATCCCGGTGGGTCAGTATGCGCTTAAATCCGTTCAGCCTTACTTCATGGGCGATCGCATTGAATATGTGAATGGTCGCAACTACCAGCGCATCGATAACGGCGTGGGTATCAGCTTCCAGCTGGATTACGGTTTCCGTGTCGATTACGAACACGTGTTCACCTCCAGCACCGACAATCTGGGCGATATGAACCTGGTGCGTCTGCGTTACGACTTCTAAGTCGTCTGTCCGGGCGGTGTTATGCTGCCCGGCATTTCCATTTTTGATCGCTGCTTATTCACCTTTCGCATAACCCATCTCCTGTACATTCAAAGACATATTCAGCAACATCATGAAATAATTTCAAGGACGCGGCCTGTGATCTGTGTCATGTTAATGGGAACTGCGCCGCATCGTACGGGGCACTCACACAACGCTACACCGCTTTGAAATGGAGATCTCATGGGATTACGTCACACGTTTCGCGCCGCAGCCGGTGCACTTTTGTTGGTCTGCGGTATGCAGGCCGTTCACGCTAACAGCGATCCGCACACTATCGTCTTCGGCGTTGCGCCGGGGCCGTACGGCGATATGGTGAAGCAGGCGATTGCCCCTTCACTGAAAGAGAAAGGCTATAAAGTGGTCGTGCGTGAATTTAGCGATTACGTCCAGCCAAATATGGCGCTGTCCAACGGCAGTATTGATGCCAACCTGTTCCAGCACTCGCTGTATTTCAACAAATTTACTGCCGATAAAGGGCTTAAGCTCACCAAACTGCTGACCGTACCCACGGCCGGAATGGGCTTTTATTCACGTCAGGTCAAGAGCCTCGATGAACTGAAAAAGGGCGATATCGTCACGCTGTCTAACGACCCCACCAATCTGGCGCGTGGCCTGCGGTTCCTGCAATCGCTGAAGCTGATTACCATCAAAGACAATATCGATCCGACCAAAGCCTCCGAGCGTGATATTGCCAGTAACCCAAAAGGGCTGGTGTTCAAGCCGCTGGAAGCCGCGCAGCTGCCGCGCACGCTGGATAGCGTGACCGCTTCGCTGGTCAACGGGAACTTTGCGATTGCTGCCGGGTTAGATCTCTCCAGCGCTCTGGCGCAGGAACATCTCGACGAAAATCTGAAAAACATTATTGCCGTGCGTACGGAAGATGCGGACAAACCGTTCGCCAAAGATATCGTGGCAGTGGTGCAGTCCCCGGCGTATCGCGCCGTTATTGACGATCCGAAAAATGTTTATACCGCTTTCCAGAAACCAGACTGGATGACGGCAGCAAAACCGTAATCGCGTGTTTGAAAAACAGGGCAGCCGAGTCTGCCCTTTTCGCATTTTGAGGTCGTCATGATTAAGTTAGATAAGGTGTGCGTTGATTTTTCAACGGGACGCGGACCTTCTACCCGCGCGGTATCGGACGTCAGCCTGACTATTGCAGCGGGCGAGATTTTTGGCATTGTCGGCACCAGCGGGGCGGGCAAGAGCACGCTACTACGTACGCTGAACGCGCTACAACGCCCAAGCGCCGGCAGCGTGAACGTTAACGGTGTAGAGATTTCCGCCCTCGACGGCGCAGATCTGCGCAAAGCGCGTCAGCGTATCGGCATGATTTTCCAGCACTTCAACCTGATGCATACCCGCACGGTGGCGCAAAACGTGGCGTTCAGCCTCAAAGCCGCAGGCTGGGAGCGCAGTAAAATCGCGCCGCGCGTAACGGAAATTTTGGCATTAGTCGGGCTGACCGATAAAGCCAATCGCTACCCGGTACAGCTGAGCGGCGGGCAGAAACAGCGCGTAGGCATTGCTCGCGGTATTGCGAATCATCCGGACGTCTTGCTCTGTGATGAACCGACGTCTGCGCTGGATCTGGAAACCTCGGCCACTATTCTGGCGCTCCTGAAAAAGATCAACGAGCAGATGGGGATCACGATCGTGCTGATCACCCACGAGATGAACGTGATCAAATCCATTTGCGATCGCGTGGCGGTGATGTCCGGTGGCGAAGTGGTTGAGCTGGGTGATGTGTTCGATGTGTTTGCGCATCCGCAACACGCGTTTACACAGCAGCTGGTGTCGCACACGCTGAATCTAACGTTACCCGAACGGTTGCGCCAGCATCTTCCGGGACAGCTGCTGAAGATTCTGTTTATCGGCGATTCTGCTGAACAGCCGGTATTATCGGACGTGGCAGTGAAGTTTGGTGTCGCGGTGAATATTCTGCACGGCAAAATTGAGTACATCGGCGAACGCGCGTTGGGGATTCTGGTGGTGCAATTGACCGCGCTGGACAATCCGTCCGCCGTGGAGCTGGCTGTGGAACATATCCGTCAACGTACCGCTCAGGTGGAGGTGATCCGTGGATGATTTAGTGGCCGATCTGGGTCTGGCATTTAACGAAACTTTTCAGATGTTGAGTATCTCAACGGTACTGGCGATTATTGGCGGTCTGCCGCTGGGCTTTTTGATTTTTGTCACCGACCGAAATCTGTTCTGGCAAAACCGCTTTGTTTATCTGGTCAGCTCCGTGCTGGTCAATATCATTCGCTCGGTGCCGTTTGTCATTCTGCTGGTGCTGCTGTTGCCGCTCACTCAGCTGCTACTGGGCAACACTATTGGTCCGATTGCGGCGTCTGTTCCGCTTTCCGTGGCGGCGATTGCCTTTTATGCCCGTCTGGTGGACGGCGCGCTGCGCGAGGTGGATAAGGGTATTATCGAGGCGGCGGAAGCCTTTGGCGCTAGCCCGATGCGCATCATCTGCACGGTGCTATTGCCGGAAGCGAGCGCCGGACTGCTGCGCGGTTTGACCATCACTCTGGTGAGCCTGATCGGCTACTCTGCGATGGCGGGGATAGTCGGCGGCGGCGGGGTAGGGGATCTGGCGATCCGCTACGGCTATTACCGCTATGAAACCCAGGTCATGGTGGTCACGGTGATTGCGCTGATTATTCTGGTACAGATCGTTCAGGTGCTGGGTGACTGGCTGGCGAAACGTGCCGATAAACGGGATCGGCGCTAGCGCATCAGGCCGCCAGCCAGGCGGCCACGTCGTTAAACGTCCCCCGATAGACAATCTTGTCAGCTTTTTTCTCAAGCTGATAACGGTACATCGGGTCGTAATAGTCATTGAGCAGCGGCGCAAGCCAGGCATAGTGCGCCTCGGTACTGCCTGTCTGCCGCTGCTCGATGAGTGCGCAATCCAGCCATGCGCTCAGCTCGGCAAAACGCTGTAACCCCAGACGGCGGCGAATGGCGAACAGACCGTGATGCAGATACTCACCGTATTCTTGCCAGCCTGCGTCTTCGCCATAGGCCGACGCAAAATCCTGCCACATGCGCTCGAAATACTCCTCGCGCAAACGCTCAAGACGCACCTCGAACGGATCCTCCACCACCGCAATCATTGACTGCGCCATACGTTCACGCAGGCATTCTGGCAAATGGTTGGAGCCGATCATCCGTCCTTCGTCTTCGACAACCCAGCGGGCCGCATCTTTCTGTAGCAGCTCAACCGCGAGATGATTTTCAAACGTGGCTTGTGATAGCTGAGGCTGAAGCGTGCGACCGAACGATGAGCCGCGATGATGCGCCAGCCCTTCGAGATCAATTCCGTCGGGATTCTGTTTGACCAGCAACGTTTTTCCGCTCCCCGTGCAGCCGCCAATCAGCACCATCGGTTTTTGCACCAGTTCGTCGGTCGCCTGAATCGCCGCCTGGCGCAGCGCTTTGTAGCCGCCAGCGATCAACGGATAATCAATTCCGGTCTCTTTCACCCACGCCTGCGTGATGTGCGAGCGTTGGCCGCCGCGTGCGCAGCAAAAATAGCCGTGCGGATTCGCCAGACAGGTTTCGCGCCAGGCGTGAATACGCTGTTCGCGGATTTCACCCTTCACCAGACGATGGCCGAGTGCGAGTGCGGCTTCCGGTCCCTGACGTTTATAACAGGTGCCAACGGCGGCGCGTTCAGAGTCGTTCATCAGCGGGAGGTTGAGTGCCGCGGGCATCGCGCCCTGCGCAAATTCGACGGGCGCACGCACGTCAATTAAAGGGGTATCGTTCGCGAGGATCGCGCGATAGTCGGTCCCATCGTTCATGATGAATTCCTGAGGAAAGCAAAATAGCAATGGGCGGGGATTGTACGCCGGGGAGGGGGAAGGTCAACTTAACCGTGAAAATCTACGTTCCCTATGGGGGGGCGGCGCTCGCTCATCCCAGTCACGTAGATATATACGTGACTGGGGATTCACTTCTGAAATGCGAAAGATTTAGGGCAAGTGAATTAGTTAAGCTTAGTCTGCGCCCAGGCAATGCCGCTGGCGTATTCTGGCGGCAACAGGGGAACGATGGCTTCGAGCGTTGCGCTCAGACGATCCGTATCGTCATCGTTCAGGTTCAGGTGACCGACTTTACGCCCTTCACGCACCTCTTTATCGTACCAGTGCAGATGAACCAGCGGCAGCTTCAGCCAGTCGTAATTCAGCGCAGTGCCAATCAAATTGATCATCACCGACGGGCTGTTCACCACCGGCTGCGGCAGTGGCAAGTCGGTAATCGCCCGCAGATGCAATTCGAACTGGCTGATGGATGCGCCGTTTTGCGTCCAGTGCCCGCTGTTGTGCACGCGCGGAGCCAACTCATTAATCAGCAAACCCGCAGGCGTGATAAAGCATTCCATCGCCATAACGCCCACGTAACCCAGCTCTTGCATGATGGCTGACAGCATGGCTTCTGCCTGCGCCTGCTGCCCGGCATCGGCGTGCGGGAATACGACGCTGGTGCGCAGAATACCGTCTTGATGCAGGTTGTGCGTCAGTGGGTAAAAGACCGTGCTGCCGTCATGGGCACGCGCGCCGACCAGCGAGACTTCACCGCTAAAGTTGATGCCCTGTTCAACGATACATTCACCGTAGCAATCCGTCGGCAGTTCTGCGGTTTCGTGTTGGCGCAAACGCCACTGACCGCGTCCGTCGTAGCCGCCTGTGCGACGTTTCACGATAGCCAGATCGCCCAGCTTATCGAAAACGGCAGGCCATTCGCTTTCACTTGCGAGCAATTGCCATGGCGCGGTGGCGAGATCCAGCTTATCGAACAACTGCTTTTGCGTCAGACGGTCAGCAATAATGGGGAAGACATCACGGTTAACAAAGGCGTTGTGACGCGCCAGTTCACGCGTTAATGCGGTTTCGGGCCAGCGCTCAATTTCAGCGGTGATGACGCTTTGCTGAAATGGCACGGCTTCTGGTTCTGCATCCAGCCCAACGGGCCAGACGGCGATGCCCAGCGGTTCACCCGCCTGACGCAGCATTCGACCTAACTGACCGTTACCGAGAACGCAAACTTGTTTCATGCTGCACCTCGCGGGTCTGGATTTTCCAGTACCTCGTCGGTTTGCGAACGACGCCATTCCACCAGGCGCTCATGCAAGGCTTTGTCGTGGGTCGCCAGAATTTGTGCCGCCAGCAGGGCTGCGTTCGCCGCTCCCGCTTTACCAATCGCCAGCGTACCGACCGGAATGCCGCGTGGCATCTGGACAATGGAGTAAAGGCTGTCGACGCCGCTCAGGGCTGCGCTTTGCACCGGCACACCGAGCACCGGAACCAGCGTTTTGGCGGCAATCATGCCTGGCAGGTGTGCTGCACCGCCCGCACCGGCAATAATCACCTGATAGCCGTTCTCTTCTGCGCCTTCGGCGAAGCTGAACAGTTTATCGGGGGTACGGTGCGCGGAGACCACTTCAACGTGGTGCGGAACGTTCAGGATTTCGAAGATTTCGGCGGCAAACTGCATGGTAGCCCAGTCGCTTTTGGACCCCATCACGATGGCGACACGCGCCGGATTATTGCGGGAGGACATGCGTCTTAAAACTCCTGTGGTGCGGAACACACTGCTTTTAGGGCACAGAGAATAGCATGATATACAGGCAAGGAAAACGGTTGCGTCACAGGAATGGCGGCAAAAAAGCGAGTTGATTAAAACGGAAACTGGATGAGTTCTACGCCTTCTGGCGTGACTTTAACCATCGAACCTTCGCTGTGCCAGGCACCCAAAACAACGCGATGTGCGGGTTCGCCGTTGGCAGTGAGTTGATGCACGTCAGGGCGATGGGTGTGACCGTGAATTAACCACTGTACGCGATGTTTTTCCATCACCTCAACGACCGCTTGCGGGTTGACGTCCATGATCGTCATCGATTTGTTGCTGTTTGCGGCTTTACTGCCCGCACGCATTTTAGCGGCGATACGGTTGCGGATAAACAGAGGCAGGGCCAGAAACAGGGTTTGAATCCAGGGGGTATGGACTTTAGCGCGAAACGCCAGATAGCCCGTGTCGTCGGTGCATAGCGTGTCGCCGTGCATTATTAGGATCTTGCGGCCATATAATTCGAGCACGTTTTCTTCGGGCAACAACGTCATGCCGCTTTCGTGAGCGAAGCGTTTGCCGATCAGAAAATCGCGATTGCCGTGAATGAAATAGCAGGGAACGCCGGATGCGGTCAGCGCTTTGATCTCCGTAGCAATTTCACGGTGGAGGGGATTCGGGTCGTCGTCGCCAATCCAGGCCTCAAACAAATCGCCCAGAATGTACAGGGCGTCCGCTGAACGCGCTTCGCCTTGTAAAAAACGCAGAAAACCGGCGGTGATCGCCGGTTCTTCTGTTTGCAGATGCAGATCCGCAATAAAGAGTGTCGCCACCAATTACTCGCTGACGGTCACGCTTGTAATGATAACGTCTTCTTTTGGAACGTCCTGATGCATACCGCTGCGGCCAGTAGAAACGCCTTTGATCTTTTCAACAACGTCCATACCTTCAACCACTTCTGCAAACACGCAATAACCCCAACCCTGCAGATTCTCGCCGGAGAAGTTCAGGAAGTCGTTGTCTGCTACGTTGATGAAGAACTGTGCAGTTGCAGAGTGCGGAGCCTGAGTACGGGCCATTGCCAGCGTACCGCGGGTGTTTTTCAGACCGTTATTCGCTTCGTTTTTGATCGCTTCTTTGGTGTCTTTCTGGATCATGCCAGGTTCGAAACCGCCGCCCTGGATCATAAAGCCGTTAATCACACGGTGGAAAATCGTGTTGTTGTAGAAGCCTTCGCGACAGTAGTCCAGGAAGTTTTTAACTGTTTCAGGCGCTTTATCATCAAAAGTTTTGACGACGATATCGCCATGATTAGTGTGGAAAGTAACCATTTTTTCATCCTGTTCCGTTATAGTGGTGCTTCGACCCATATAAGGGTCACATATAGGGGTTTGTTATAGCATAACCGCAGGATGCGATCACCTTGCATTGCGTGCTGATCCTATCCCGAATTATAGGTATTATACGGTCTTTACGATCCACACACGTTTACATGGAATCTTTGATGTTAAAAATCTTTAATACTCTGACGCGCCAAAAAGAGGAATTCAAACCTATTCATGCCGGGGAAGTCGGCATGTACGTGTGTGGTATTACCGTCTACGATCTCTGTCACATTGGTCATGGCCGTACCTTCGTCTCATTCGACGTGGTTTCTCGCTACCTGCGTTTCTTAGGTTACACCCTGAAGTACGTCCGCAATATCACCGATATTGATGATAAAATCATTAAACGTGCTAATGAGAATGGTGAAAGCTTTGTCGCATTGGTGGATCGTATGATCGCCGAAATGCACAAAGATTTTGATGCATTAAATATTCTGCGTCCGGACAGCGAACCGCGTGCGACTCACCATATTCATGAAATTATCGAGATCACCGAAACGCTCATCGAGCGCGGTCATGCGTATGTGGCCAGCAACGGCGATGTGATGTTCTCGGTCCCAACCGATCCGAGCTACGGTCAACTCTCACGTCAGGATCTTGAGCAACTGCAGGCTGGCGCACGCGTTGACGTGGTTGACGTGAAGCGCAACCCGATGGACTTCGTGCTGTGGAAGATGTCCAAAGAAGGCGAACCGAGCTGGCCGTCGCCATGGGGTGAAGGGCGTCCGGGCTGGCACATAGAGTGCTCAGCGATGAACTGCAAACAGTTAGGAAACCATTTCGACATTCACGGTGGGGGTTCTGACCTGATGTTCCCGCACCATGAAAACGAAATTGCGCAGTCTACCTGCGCACACGGCGGCGAGTACGTTAATTACTGGATGCACTCCGGTATGGTGATGGTCGATCGTGAAAAGATGTCCAAATCGCTGGATAACTTCTTCACCGTGCGGGACGTGCTGAAATATTACGATGCCGAAACGGTGCGTTATTTCCTGATGTCCGGCCATTATCGCAGCCAGTTGAACTACAGTGAAGAGAACCTGAAACAGGCACGCTCTGCGCTGGAGCGTCTGTACATCGCGGTGCGTGGTACGGACAAATCCGTCGCGCCTGCGGGCGGCGAAGCATTCGAAGCACGTTTCATCGACGTGATGAACGATGATTTCAACACGCCTGAAGCCTACTCTGTGCTGTTTGACATGGCGCGTGAGATTAACCGTCTGAAAGTTGAAGATGTAACAGCGGCGAATGCCCTGGCTTCTCATCTACGTAAGCTTGCCGCGGTGCTGGGGCTGCTTGAGCAAGATCCCGAAACCTTCTTGCAAAGCGGTGCGCAGAATGATGGCGACGAAGTGGCCGAAATCGAAGCGTTAATCACTGCACGCCTTGAAGCGCGTCAGGCGAAAGACTGGGCGGCAGCAGATGCTGCACGTAATCGTCTGACGGAAATGGGCATCGTTCTGGAAGATGGGCCGCAGGGCACCATTTGGCGTCGTAAATAATTAACTCATGCCCGGTAGCGCAATGCATGCCGGGCAATTCCCCTTTCAATATCACTCGACTTAAACATCCCGTTCACAGCGTCCCCCTTCCCAGTAAAATACCGCTTCCTTTATTGACTTAAAAAATACGCAATATTTATTCGTGAATTATTAATTTTAGTGATGAGTTATTGAAGAGATTCATAAGATTTATTTTAACGGACAAAGGGAATCGGATGATTTTACATAGGGGCTTTAGTTAAATAGGACATCATTGTTTGTGTCCTTTTTTGGACAACAAATAGGGTTTAGTTGATAATAGCGGGGATTGTTTACGCAATCTTATTCATCCTATAATGCTGCGCTTTCCATTCCAGATAATGTTAGGCGTGCAGTTTCGTAATGTGATCCAGAATGGATTTTATGAGGGTAATATTGTGACTTTGTTTGACAAACTCAATAACTGTGCGGGAAAGCCTTTTTTAGCGTTGGTTGCGATTTCAACGATTCTGGTAGTCACAGGTTGTCAGAGTAAACCGAAGAGTAAAGTGACGCCAACTGGTCAATCCGCTCAGGCGGTTTCAAGCTCCGTACCCGCGCAAGGCGGCTCAACTAATACGAATATCAAGCCTGCGGGAACACCTGTTGAAATGGCATCCGATAGCTCTGTGACCAATTGCCAGCGCGAGCTGACTGCCTTATCAAAAATCAATGGCCGTTTATATGTGCAAAAAAAGGCAGCCTTTGATGATTTATTAGCAAGTGCTTCCGTTTACGCCTCTGTTCGCGGGGATATTGCTTCGCAAACCAAAGATACTATGGATGCGCTTTTTAAATACCGAACCCAAAAACTGTGTAGTGATATACAGCAAACAGTGCAACAAGCACTTATAAGTCGTGGAGAAAACTTTAAATGAGTGCGTTCAGCATGAAGCCTCTTTTTTTTTGCATTACCCGCTTTAATCATTAGCACCGTTACTCCACCCACTCAGGCGAGTGATAATGGAGAGACAATAAAATCGCTGGATTCAATCACGGCTCAATCCAGCGAGATTCCCGCTATATTATTTGCAGCACCAGTAGCACCTCCGGAATCATCTGCGGTTCCGGAGGAACGGCATCACAAAGCGCCGGCAAAGAAGATCGCGCGTCTTCGATTACACACTCCTCAAACGCAACCAGGTACGGCCAGTACTGAACTGTCTACTCTCAAAGCTGAACAAGAAAAAGCTGTTGCTGAGCTGAAAGCAAAATATGCTGCCAAGCAAACGGCCAGTGAAAAAGCGATTGCCGACGTTCAAAAAGCACTGGCTGACAGCGAAAAACAGCGCAGCGAGCTGCAAGCACAATATCAGGTTAAAAATCAGCAACTTGACGATGCCACGACGAAAATAGCGTCGCTGATGAATGCCGGCTCTGATAAAGAAGGCGCGGTCGTACAGCTGAACAAATCCCTGACGGAAAGCCAGAACCGTACCAAAGAGATGCTGAAACAGATAAGCGATCTCAAGCTAGAGCAGGACAAGCAGGCCAAAGCCCTGGCTGCAACCCAAAAATCCCTTTCCGACAGCGAAAAACAGCGTGCGGAATTACAGAACACTTCGCAGAAAACGACCCAGCAGCTAAGTGACAAAACCCATCAGCTTGTGACGCTCGGTGCGAGCCTCTCCGCCAGTGAAGCGAAACTTGCGCAGCTGCAAAAATCGCTCGATGGAAATCAAAATGAATCCTCCGCGCAGAATAAAAAAATGGCCGCGTTGACTGCGGAAATGGGCGTAAAAGAGAAAGCGATTGCTGATGTCCGCGACGCGCTGGCAGAGAGCGAAAAACAGCGCAGCGCGCTACAGTTGCAATACCAGGCTGCCACGCAGCAACTTTACGATGCGACGAAGAAAATGGCGTCGCTGAAGAATGCCGGTGCTGATAAAGAAGGCGCAGTCGCGCAGCTGAACAAATCGCTGACGGAAAGCCAGAGTCGTACCAAAGAGATGCTTAAGCAAATCAGCGATCTCAAGCAAGAGCAGGACAAGCAGGCAAAAGCCCTGGCGTCGACACAGAAATCCCTTTCCGACAGCGAGAAACAGCGCGCGGAATTACAGAATACTTCCCAGAAAACGACCCAGCAGCTAAGCGACAAGACCCGTGAGCTTGCAACGCTTGGTGCGAGTCTTACAGCCAGCGAAGCGAAACTTGCGCAGATGCAAAAGTCGCTTGATAACAATCAACAGGTATCCGGTGAGCAAGATAAAAAACTGGCAGAGTTGACTAACGTTATCACCCTTAAAGAGAAAGCAATTTCCGATGCCGGGAAAGCCCTGGCGGATAGCGAACAACAGCGCAGTAAGCTACAAACACAGTATCAGGATGCCGCCCAGCAACTTGACGATGCGACGACGAAAATGGCGTCGCTGATGAATGCGGGTTCAGATAAAGAAGGCGTTGTCGCGCAGCTAAACACATCGCTGACGGAAAGTCAGAGTCGCGCCAAAGAGATGCTGAAACAGATAAGCGATCTTAAGCAAGAGCAGGACAAGCAGGCCAAAGACCTGGCAGCGACACAGAAATCCCTTGCTGACAGCGAGAAACAGCGTGCGGAATTGCAGAACGCTTCGCAGAAAACGACACAGCAGCTAAGCGGTAAGACCTCTGAGCTTGCGGCGCTCGGCGCGAGCCTTACAGCCAGTGAAGCGAAACTTGCGCAGTTGCAGAAGTCGCTTGATGGAAATCAAAAGCACGCATTAGATCAAGATGAGAAAGTGGCCGCCTTAGCTGCCGATAACACATTAAAAGAAAAAACGATTGCTGATGCCCAGAAAGCGCTGACGGATAGCGAGAATCAGCGAAATGAGCTGAAGAAAAAATGGGATGCTGCCAGTTCCAAACTGGTAGAGCAGGATAAACAACTTGCGTCTCTGCGCAGCGATGTAAAAGCCGCATCTACCGATGCGCCAGTACCTCAGACTAAAGAAGATGTGCGAGCCTATTCATTGGGGGCGTTCTGGGGACAAGAAGTTCTGGGGTCATTGAATAAAATGGAAGCGGACGGCCTTGTGCTCTCGCGCCAGCACGTGGCGAGTGGTGTCTCTGATTTCTTGCAGGGCAAGTTCAAGATACCTCAAGAAAAGATGGTGGCGTCACTTAAAGAAATGGATAAAGAAGTCACTTCGCATCCGTCGGACGCGAAAAAAGAGGTAGCCGAGGATAAAGGTCAGAATTATATGACTTCCTTCAGCAAACAGCCGGGCGCTAAAAAAGCCGAAATGGGCTATTACTACCGCGTGACTGCGAAGGGCAAGGGTAAAATTGAAAAGACAGACACCGTTGCGATTGTCGTGAAGGAAAGTCTCGCGGGTGGCAAAGTCATAAAAGACATGAGCAAAATGGGTAAAGCGTTGGTTCTGCCGCTGGATAAATTCCCGCCGCTGTTCCAGTCCGCCATTATGAAAATGAACAAGCAGGGTCGGCTCCAGATGGTCGTGCCGCCAGAGCTTGCCTACGGTGAGGAAGGTAGCGCTCCTGATATCCCACCCAATGCGACGATGGTTTATGACATTCAGGTTATGGATGTGAATCCGCAAGCTAAAACACATTGATAAACGAAAAAATGCGCCCACAGTAGGGCGCATTTTTTTAGGCTGATTCCCGCGCGATCAGTTGCCCCGACAGCGTAATCCGCTGCGTTTGAAGCTCTGGCTCTTTTAGTTTGCGAATCATTAGCCCAGCAGCCTGGCGGCCCGTCTCTTCACTCGCGGATGACACATAGGTAAATGACGGCGAGGTGAGATTCACATGTAACATATCTTCAAATCCTACCAAAGCCACCTGCTGCGTCAGAAACACATCCTTCCCGACGGTGCGTCCCACCTGATGAATGCCTGAAATCGAGCCGATCATCGCATCGGGTGAATGGCACAGAAGAGCCGTGGTGGTGTTGTTCTTATCCAGCAACTGACGCGTAATAAAACCAGCAGCCTGCGTATCATCGCTACACACGGGGGCGGATTCCTCTCGATTCACCAGGCCATACTGCGTCATCGCACTGCGAAAACCTAAAAGACGTTGCTCGCGGATAAGACACCCCTCACGACCGCCGATATAGGCGATATTACGGTGGCCTCTTTCAATCAGATAACGCGTGGCCAGATTAGCTGCCTGACGATTGTCACGCATCACCAGATTGCAGGGTTCATTCATTAAAGACTGCGAGACCACAACCAATGGAAGCAGGCACTCACGGATCTGTTTCGGCAGGGTAGGCGTTCGCGTCTCGGAGGAGAGATAAATGACGCCGGCAACGCCCTGTTGTTTAAACGAGAGCAGGCAGCGCTCAAGATGTTCATGATCGTTCAGCGGCTGTCCAAGGAAAACCATAAAGCCTTGCTTTTCCAGTTCCTGTACGATGCTCGCCATCACTTTGATAGAAAAGCTGTCGCTGAAATCGCGGAGAATCAGGCCGATAAGATTGGAGGTGTTGGCGCGAAGATTGGCAGCGGCGACGTTATGAACATAGCCAAGCGTGGTGATGGCAGCGTGGACCTTCTCAATCGTTGCCTCTGAGATTTTCCCCTTCTGACGTAAAACCAGTGAGACGGTTGAAACCGAAACACCTGCCAGTCTTGCAACATCAATTATGCTGACTTTCTTCAAACTCGCTCCCTGAAATTTTTCGATTATCAGCCTGATATGACAACGTCTCCCAGAGTACAGGAGACGTGTCAGTCAGACATCTTATTATTTACCGATCATCGTGGACATGGTTTGGGCAATAAATTGTGCTCTGGCACCAAAAATCACCTGAATACCATTGTCACCCACAAACACCACGCCGCGCGCACCTAAACCATTAAGCCCGTCTTTATCTACCGCATCGCTTTTCGCCACTTCCAGGCGCAGACGCGTGATACAAGAACCGACAGAGTTAATATTCTGCGCCCCGCCCAGCAGGCCGATAATGTCGGTCGCAATTTCGCTATCGGTTTTATCGTCAGTTGTCGCGGTCACTTCCGTGCGGCCCGGCGTTTTCACATCAAAACGGCGGATGACGAAGCGGAAGGTGAAGTAGTAAATCAGCGCCATCGGAATACCGATAATAATCGCGCTCAGGAAGTTAGTCTGATAACCGTTAAACGACGGGAGAATACCGAACGACAGGTAGTCGATAAAGCCCGCAGAGAACGATTTGGCAATGTGCGCATGCAACAGATACATGGTCATATACGCCAGGCCCGCCATGATGGCGTTAAAGACGTACAGGATGGGTGCCACGAAGATAAAGGTGAACTCTACCGGCTCGGTGATCCCTGTCAGGAAACAGGTCAGCGCGGCGGAGAACAGAATACCGGCAGCGATTTTTTTGTTCTTGGTATGCGCTTCGTGATACATCGCCAGACAGGCCGCAGGCAGCGCGAACAGCATCAGCGGGAATTCACCCTGCATGAATTTACCGGCGTTCTGATAGGTATCGCTGCTAAAGGATTTAACGCCTTCTTCCAGCATTTTGAACCAGATTGTCTGGTCGCCATGGATGACCTGACCCGCCTGCGTGGTGTAATCCCCAAATGAATACCAGAACGAGGGATACCAGATGTGGTGCAGACCCAGCGGGATTAACGCGCGTTCGACCAGACCAAAAATAAAGGTCGAAGCCGCCTGATTATCACCGTTAACAATGACCGACAGCGCATCAATACCAGATTGAATATGCTGCCAGATGTACGGCAGCAGCAGGCCCAGAATGAACGACAGGAAGGCCGTTGCAATCGCGACAAAACGCTTACCGGAGAAGAAGCCCAGGAATTCAGGCAACTGCAGCGTGTGGAAGCGGTTATAACACCACGCGGCAAGGATACCGCAGATGAGACCGCCAAAAACGCCCATTTGCAGCGTCGGAATACCGACCACCATGGCGTATTTTCCGCCTGATGAGGCCATCTCTGGCGTGATGCTCAGAACCGTACCAATGGTGATGTTGGTGACAAACACCGATACCGCAGCGGACAGCGCTGCAATCCCGGATTCAGAGGCCAGACCCACGGCGGAACCGATTGCGAAGAGCATCGGCAAGTTATCAAAAATAACGCCGCCTGCGTTCATCATCAGCGGCATGTGGAATTTATCACCGAAGGCCAGTAACAAACCCGCGGCAGGAAGCAGTGAAATTGGCAGCATTAATGCGCGACCAATCATCGATAATTTTGACAACGATTTAACAAACCCTGATATCAGACTCATGCTGATTTCCCCCGAGAAGCGCTTTTATTGGCGCTGTTATTGTAAGTAGAACGTTTTAGTAGAACGTTCTACTTATCGTGAGAGAAGCATGAATTTCGCGCAACTTAATTTTCACATTTCAACAAACGAAATAGTGATTCTTTGAAGTTGATCGATAATTAGCCGTGATGGATTTAGGGCGTTTGGTGTGATGTGAAGAAATTCCCTCTCCAGGCAGGAGAGGGGTATACGAAGGGATTATGCCGTAACGGTAATGCTCTGGCTGGCGAAACTCACGGTTTGGCCAGCGACAATTTTGCAACGTTTACGGGTTTCCACTTTGCCATCGACTTTAACCAGCCCATCGGCGATGAAAATTTTTGCCTGCGCGCCGCTTTCGCTCCAGCCTTCCAGCTTGAGCAGATCGCACAGTTCTACGTGTGGGTGTTTACCTAATGAAAATGTGGTCATCTTACGCTTCCTCTACATCGTGGTACTCTTCGCATGCCTGCAAAGTATTTTGAATCAGGGTCGCTACGGTCATAGGACCGACGCCGCCCGGGACGGGAGTGATGTAAGACGCGCGCGCGGCGGCATCTTCATACACGACATCGCCAACGACTTTACCGTTTTCCAGACGATTGATGCCCACGTCCACTACGATCGCACCTTCTTTAATCCATTCGCCAGGAATAAAGCCCGGCTTACCGACCGCAACAATCAGCAGGTCAGCATTTTCGACGTGCTGGCGCAGATTTTTGGTGAAACGATGGGTGACCGTGGTCGTACAGCCTGCCAGCAGCAGTTCCATACTCATCGGACGACCAACGATATTGGACGCGCCAATCACCACGGCGTTCAGTCCGTAGGTGTCGATGTTATAGCGCTCCAGCAACGTCACGATGCCGCGCGGCGTGCACGGACGCAGACGCGGTGCGCGCTGACACAGGCGGCCAACGTTATACGGATGGAAACCGTCCACGTCTTTATCCGGTGCGATGCGTTCCAGCACTTTCACATTGTCGATGCCTGCAGGGAGCGGCAACTGCACCAGAATGCCGTCGATAACCTCATCGGCGTTCAGCGTATCAATCAGCTCAAGCAGTTCTGCTTCGGTGGTCGTTTCCGGCAAATCATAAGAGCGAGAGACAAAGCCGACCTCTTCACATGCTTTGCGTTTGCTGCCGACGTAAATTTGTGATGCCGGGTTGCTACCAACCAGCACGACAGCCAACCCTGGAGCGCGTTTTCCGGCCGCTGTACGCGCCTTCACTTTTACCGCGACCTCAGAGCGCACCTGCTGCGCAATCGTTTTACCGTCAATAATCTTTGCTGCCATCAGAGAGAAGATTCCGTCTGTAACGTTTAAAGGGGGAATTGCCTATATTTTGTCAGAAGCGGGCGCTGCTGTCAGTCATCCATTGTGAGATTTCCATAATCAGCCTCGCGGTGTCGCATTGACCCTGCGCTTTGATGGGTCTTTTCCTAAGGTAAATTAAGATGTGACCTGGCTGAATCGCAGTGTTTTGACCTGTTTTAATATTCCCCCATACGCTACTTTGTCTCTTCCAAAATAAACTTTCAATTATGCAATTGAATGTATTTTTTATTCCCGTTTTACGCGGGAAGGGCTTTTTACATTTCAAAGGAATAGATATGAAATTTAGCAATATTGCTTCTTCCGTTATTGCTTCGCTGGTATTCGTTGCGGGTGCCGTACATGCAGAAGATCCTGTAGCGCCGGTTTCCGTTAATGGCGGTACCGTGCATTTTAAAGGTGAATTAGTTAACGCAGCGTGCGCGGTAAATACTAAATCTGCCGATCAGATTGTTAATTTGGGCCAGTACCGTACGGCTAAATTTACGAAAGTAGGCGACACCACCTCTAATATTCCTTTCAACATTGAACTGAATGATTGTGATCCGGACGTAGCGAAGACGGCATCTGTGGCCTTCACGGGACAAATTGACCCGACAGATAAAACGCTGCTGGCTGTCACATCAGGCAGTAACGACAACACCGCGAAAGGCGTAGGCATTGAGATCCTCGATAGCCAGTCCAGCACGCTGACCCCTGATGGCGCAACGTTCTCTGCAGCGAAAGCCCTGATTGAAGGCACCAACACCCTGAACTTTACCGCCCGTTATAAATCCACAGCGGCAACGACCGCACCAGGCCAGGCAAACGCCGACGCCACCTTCGTGATGAAATACGAATAACTTACTTTCAGGGACGATTCGGCCTCACGGAAGAGGCCTGCTATTCGAATTTGAGGGTCGCGTATGACCAGATTAAGGCTCCTTTTTCTGCTGCTTTTGTCTGCGGTGACGCCTGTGATGGCGCATACCGTGGTGGTGGATGGCGGGAAAGTGCATATGAAAGGCGAGCTGGTAAACGGTGGCTGCGCCGTCGCGCCCGATAGCCAAAACCTGCGCATCGAAATGGGGCAATACCGCACCAATTCATTTGCCGGTGTGGGCAGTTTTTCGACGGTCAATGTGCCCTTTATCCTGCGACTGGTGGAGTGCAGCGTCGATGTCTCGCGCACGGTCGGCGTCATGTTTGAGGGCATCACGCCCGCTGAGGATCCGCAAGTATTTCTGGCGACCTCTCAACCCGGCGAAAGCCGCGTCAGTAGTGGTGTGGGGCTGGCATTATTTGATTCGCAGCAGCGGCAAATTATCCCCAATGCAGCGGCGAATAACTGGCGGCCAATAGAGTCTTCTGAGCTGGACTTACATTTCAGCGCACGCTATCGGGTTATTTCTGAACACCTTGTGCCGGGCAATATCCAGTCGGATGTCTGGTTCGCGTTGATTTATCCCTGACGGTATACACACCTGCGAACATAATATTAAAGGTATTGTTGTGATGAATTCCCTGAATAAACCCGGACTCATTTTATCGATTATTTTAATGATGGTTTCTCTGTCCGTAGAGGCTTCCGGTGGGATCGCGTTGGGTGCGACGCGCGTGATATATCCGGCGGATGCCAGACAAACGTCGCTGGCTATTACAAACAGCAATAAGCAAGAACGCTATTTAATTAACGCGTGGATAGAAAACGATCGCGGGCAAAAAGAAAAAACGTTTGCTGTCACGCCGCCACTGTTTGTGAGCGAGCCTGACAGTGAAAACACACTGCGCATTATTTACGCGGGTCCGCCGCTGGCAACCGATCGCGAATCCCTGTTTTTCATGAACGTAAAAGCCATTCCTTCAGTTAACAAAGCGAATCTGGAAGGGAAAAACGTCCTGCAACTGGCGATCCTGTCGCGGATAAAGCTTTTTGTGCGCCCAAAAAATCTGGCGATGCAGCCAGAAGAGGCCCTTTCGCAGCTCAAGTTTGAACGTGCTGGAAACCACCTGAAAGTCAGTAACGCGTCGCCTTACTACATCACACTGGTCAATCTTCAACTGGGCGGGCAGAAGCTGGAAAATCTGATGATTGCCCCGAAAAATTCTGCGCAGCAGGTCCTTCCGGCAGGCGTCAGCGGCACGCTTTCCTGGCAGAGCGTAAATGATTACGGTGCCATTACGCCGGCGCGCCGTGTCGCGCTGTGAGCAGAGTCAGGGCAATGAACATTCCACGATGGCGTTACTGCCCGTGTGCGCTGGCGTTGGCAGCAGTCCTCTTTCCGCAAGCGGGATGGAGCGAAAGCTATTTCAACCCGGGTTTTTTATCTGATGACACTGCCGGTGTGGCGGATTTGTCACGCTTTGAGCAAGGGCATCAACAGGCACCGGGCATTTACCGTGTGGATATCTGGCGTAACGATGAATTTATCGGCACGCAGGATGTGCGTTTTGAGACGGACGAAAAAAGCACGGCTCCCTTAGCGGGTGGGTTATCACCCTGTATCACCCGCCCGATGCTTGATCGCTTTGGCGCGAATATCAGCGCGTTTCCTGAACTGGCCCAGGCGGCAGACGACATCTGTATTCCTCTGGCGACGACTATTCCGGGCAGCGAAATCGGGTTCAATTTTGCCTCACTGCGCCTCAACATCAGTTTGCCGCAGGTGGCGATGCACAACAGCGCACGCGGTTATATTCCTCCTGAGCAGTGGGACGAGGGCATCCCGGCGATTTTGCTGAACTACAGCTTTAGCGGAAACAAGGGGAATGACGATGACAATAGCTACTACCTGAATCTGCAAACTGGCTTGAATTATGGGGCCTGGCGTCTGCGAAACACCGGCGCGTGGCGCGCCACGCAAAGCAACGGAAATAGCCATCGAGAGTGGCAAAACATCAGCACGTCGGCTGAACGTACGGTCATTCCGCTCAAAAGCGAGCTGGTCTTAGGTGACAGCAATAGCGGCAATGATGTTTTCGACAGTATGGGATTCCGCGGTTTACGGCTCTTTTCATCCGACAGCATGTACCCGGACAGCATGCAGGGCTACGCCCCAACCGTGCGCGGCATCGCCAGAACGCCTGCAAAAGTCGTGATACGTCAAAACGGTTACGTGATTTATCAAAGCTACGTGCAGCCGGGTGCGTTTGCCATCAGCGATCTGAATCCGACGTCATCGAGTGGCGATCTCGACGTCACGGTTGAAGAGAAAGACGGTAACCCGCAGCGCTATACCGTGCCGTATTCCACTGTGCCGTTATTACAGCGTGAAGGGCGGGTGAAATACGATTTGGTCGCCGGCGACTACCGCAGCGGTAACCGCGATCAGGAGACGCCATTTTTCACTCAAGGCACGCTGATTACGGGCCTGGCCAACGGCTACACGCTGTATGGCGGCACGCAGCTGGCATCTCGCTACACCGCATTGGCGATAGGCGCGGGGAAAAATCTCGGTGACTGGGGCGCTATGTCCGTTGATTTGACTCACGCCCGTAGTCAACTGGCCGATGACAGCCGTCATGAAGGCCAATCCTTGCGTTTCCTTTATGCAAAATCATTGAACGATTTTGGCACCAACTTCCAGCTACTGGGCTATCGCTACTCGACAAAAGGGTTTTACACGCTCGATGACGTAGCGTGGAAATCGATGGAAGGCTATCAGTACAGCGATACCAAAGATGACAACGGCGTCGCGGATGTGCAGAGCTATCACAATCTGGCGTGGAATAAAAAAGGGCGATTCCAGCTCAACATTTCTCAATCGTTGGGGGATTACGGTTCAGTTTACGTCTCGGGCAGCGAGCAAACGTACTGGGGAACCAGCGATTCCAGCGTCTGGTATCAGTTGGGATACGCCGGTGGCGTGCAGGGGGTCAGCTATTCGGTCTCGTGGTCATGGAACCAGGCGGTGGGCATAGACGGTACGGATAAAATCGCATCCTTTAACGTCTCCGTCCCGTTCAGCCTGTTTACCCGCCACGGCTATCGTCGCGACAGCGCTTTCGATCGCGCCTACGCCACCGCCTCCGCCAGCCGGAACAGCGAAGGCGACAGCAGCTGGCAAACGGGGATCAGCGGCACGCTTCTTGAGGACAGAAACCTCACCTACAGCGTGACGCAGGGGCATACCAGCAATAACGGTGGCAGCGGTAGCGCCAGTGCCAACTGGCAGGCGGCCTACGGTACGTTTGGTGCGGGGTACAACTACTCGCGCGAGCAGCACGATCTTAACTGGCAGATGTCTGGCGGCGTAGTGGGCCACGCGAATGGGGTGACGTTCAGTCAGCCTCTTGGCGACACCAACGTGTTGATCAAAGCGCCAGGTGCCTCGGGTGTGAGCGTCGAAAACCAGACCGGGGTAAAAACTGACTGGCGCGGTTACGCGGTGATGCCTTATGCCACGGTCTATCGCTATAACCGTGTTGCGCTGGATACCAACAGCATGAATAACAATACCGATATCGAAAATAACGTCAGCAGCGTCGTCCCTACCAAAGGGGCGCTGGTGCGCGCCACTTTTGACGCGCGCATCGGCGTGCGTGCGCTCCTGACCGTCATGCGCGGCAATCAGCCCGTGCCATTTGGGGCAGTGGTACGCGAAACCCAAAGCGGCGTAACCAGCATGGTGGGCGATGACGGACAAATTTACCTGAGCGGTTTACCGCTGGCGGGGACGTTATTAATTCAGTGGGGCAATGGTTCCAACGCGCAGTGCCGCGCACCGTTCACCCTGCCGGAAGAGAGCCTGCAACAGGCCATCACGCTTAAGGAGATTCGCTGTGATTAAGACCCGCTGTTTGGCCGCACTGCTGGCGCTCATGCCCGCGACGCAGGTGTTGGCGACCGTTTGTGTCAACGAAAACGGTGTCCCGACCGATGTGCACTATGACTTAACGGATAAATTTAACAGCTCGAATAATCAGATTGGGCAGATCGTCACGCTCGCGGAAAAATCACAGTGGGTGGGCGTGAATGCGGTATGCCCGAAAGGGACGTCGGGCAATACGACCAAGCGCAGTTACGTCACCGATTTTCCCATTACCAGTACCATCGACAGCTATAAATACCTGAAGCTCAATGATTATCTCGACGGCGCGATGAAAATTACCGACAGCTACGCGGGCGTTTTTTATCCTCCGCAGCGCTTTATTCAGATGGGTAATCACCCTAACGTCTCAAAAAATAAGCCTTTTGGCGTTCAGGATTCAAAACTGGTGTTTCGCCTCAAAGTGACGCGACGGTTTATCAACATGGTTGAGATCCCGCGCCAGACGATGTTTCGCGTTTACGTCACGACAACATCATCCGATCCGCTAACGACGCCGGTTTACACCATCAGCTACAGCGGCACGATTCAGGTGCCGCAAAGCTGCGCGATTAACGCCGGTAAAGTCGTCGAGTTCGATTTTGGTGATATCGGCGCGTCACTGTTTAGTCAGGCCGGTGCGGGGAATCGCCCCCAGAATGTAAACCCCAAAACGCAAACCATCGCCATCAAATGTACTAACGTGGAAGCAAACGCGTATCTCACTATGCGCGTTGAAACGGAAAAGGTGTCTGGCAACGCGTTGATTTCTGACAACCCTGATTTAGGTTTTATTGTGGCAACGGCCAGCGGAACGCCGCTCACGCCGAATAGCCTCACCAGCAAAATTCCTTTCCGTCTGGATGATAACGCTTCGGCGGTGGTGGGGATTAGCGCATGGCCGGTGAGCATCACAGGCAAAAAACCCAGTGAAGGGCGCTTTCGTTCACGCGGATATCTGCGTGTGGACTACGACTGAGGGGGAACGATGCGCAAGACGATGTTAATCGCGGTAATGACCCTGTTAGGTGCTCCGATGCAGGGATCGCTGGCGGCGACGCCGCTGGGTGAAATCAATATTGAATTGTACGGGAACATTGTCGATTTCACCTGCGTGGCGGAGGGCAGCGACAGTAACAAATCGGTGACGCTGGGTACCTGGCCGACAAAGCAGTTGAGCACCACGGGCAGCAGGACGCAAGCGATGCCCTTTACGCTAAAATTAACCGGTTGCCCGCCGGGAGCGGCCTCGATCACGTTTACGGGAAAGGCCGATACGCACGATCCGCAACTGCTTGCGCTCAATGACGGCAGTCAGGCGAGCAATGTCGCCGTCGAGATTCGGGATCAGGATAAAACGCGTTTGCCGCTTCAGCAGGCGAGTCAGGAGGTCGTTGTGGATGCGCAGGGAAATGCGGTTCTGGCGTTTTATGCCAATTACATCGCCACCGCAAATAATCCTCATCCCGGTCGTGCTGACGCGGATGCGACATTTATGATTAATTATAATTGAGCCGAACGGTACTCCCTGAAACGCAACGGCGCGGCGGGAGTACCTTTATTTTAGAGCAGCTCGTGAGCTTTGGCATAATCGATTAGCTCAACAATTGTCTGCACGCCTAATTTTGTGTAAATATTTGACTTGTGCGCGCTAATTGTTTTGTTGCTAAGTAATAATTGCTCTGCAATTTCTTTGTTTGACAATCCATTCGCCAGAAAACGTAAAACGGTCACCTCCCTGTTTGATAATGGCATATCATTTAACGCCCCTTTGTGTGAACCGTGATGATTTATAAAGCTCAGCGTTTCATAGGGGAAGAAGGAATATCCAGAGAGCAACATATCAACGGCGTTATAGATATCGCTTAAATCTTTTCTTTTGCTCACAAAGCCGTTTGCCCCTGCACGCATAGCGCGCCCGGCGTAGAAGGATTCTGACTTAGATGAGAGAAAAAGAACTTTTATGTTATCATTTAAGTTTTTGATTCTCTTTAATAAAGTGAATCCATCGGAGCCCGTCATCTCAATATCGAGGATCACCAGATCAATAGGGTAATTTCGGATGTAATCGAGCACTTCATGGCTGTCGCCAGATTTGAGTTTAACCGCGATGTTTTTATTTTTCTCTAACAGGACCTCTATCGACATTCTGACGATAGGATGTTCGTCCATGATGATAATGGATGCAGGTTTCATTTTTTATGCCTCAGGTGGTTAACACGCAATGTAAAAGCGCGGGTAAGCCGGAAGGATAATTTTGCAGATCCTTATACGGGGTATTTCCCTGGAAAGAGCGAAAGCATCCTTGTTATGTTGTAATGAAACATTTCCTCAACGTGATGGTTGAATTGAGATTTAACGACCAGGTATTGCTATTTCTTATTTTGGTCAGGAACAGGCTTATTATACCTTGTAAGCTTTCTCCGAAAACCCTGTAAATTATCTGAGGCTCCTTGCTTAATATAATCTTCTGAAGAGCGAAATCGTTCATTTTAAATTCAGGCTAAATAACCAATTGTCGAAGTGAAGGCGGGTGATGATATTTATGTAATTGCAAAAAATAATACAAATGACTCAATGTTAATATTATGTTTATTTTTCAGGGGTTAAACGCCTGGACCTGTTCGCCACTCTTTAAGTCAAATTCAGTGCCTCTGCCTGCATAAAACCTTCATTTGAAAGCTATTCACCCTCTTATGGATCATCATCAGGACTTACAGCAGAATCGACTGTCTTAAGTCGATGCTCGTATTTGTGACACCTTGAATAGTAGGGTTTTTACATCCGGAACATCGTAGTAACACATTTTATGTTGAGTTAACTTTTGGATGAAATCACTGCTTTTCTCAGGCGGAGCAGCGTTAAACGTGGTGAGAGAGGGAGGATTAGGAACAGTTGTAATCATTAATAAAATGTTAAATCAAAACATTTTTTTAACAATTATCCTAAGTCATTTCCTAAACCCCTTTAGGAATTAATGGCTTAAAGAAGAGGATCGGACAGCCGATGGAGAAGATGCAGTAATTCCTGACGATGACGTAAGCCCAATTTATCCAGAATACGCCCAAGGCGATAAACAATGCGGCTGTAAGGGCGTTGACGCAAGAGAGCGATGTGCCGCAGCGACTGCCCCTGGGATAGAAACTGGAGGATGGTCCACTCTTCGCGTGAAAACCAGTGGTTACGGTTTGTGGTCAGTGGGTGGGTAGCCGCCAACGCCTGATGTAAAGCTGGGGCCGAAACCTGGCGCTCGAGCACCTCAAAAGGGCCGGTAGTCTTACAAAAAAGACGCGTATCGTAGTCGTCTGCGCGAACCAATAAGCTGATAGGTATAAAGGGGGGATAAAGGATCAATCGTCGTAAAGCATCGAGCATTTCCAGAAGAGGCGACGATCGGCCATCAACATCAACCACCAGTCTTGCCGCAGGCCAATTTTTCAGGGCATGGAATGCGGGCTCTAGCGCGTCAAAACCGCAGCAATGACTCAGTGGCGAAGGCCCATGCTGTAAACCCGTGTGCAGAAAATTATCGCGCGTAACCAGAATAAGAAAGGGAGTATCCGTTTTGCGTGTCTGATTGATGGACTGACTTAGCGACACGAGGCGATCAAAAAAAGGGGGACTGGAATGTGAATACGAGAATCCCAGCGAATCGCTTCCTTTGCGACGACGCCGATAGCGGCGTACAGTCATGCGCATAGATTCTCTCTCAGGCTAATGTCCTTTTACTCTTCAGACCAGCCCACGGAGGGCCAGTAATATCCCTGACCGAATCCCGCTCCTGCTTGCAGTGCGCACTCCCGATCCCAATGTGATTCGATACCTTCTATAAGCACATTGCTGGCGACCTGCGCGCAGCAACTCACTAGCTGTGCCAACGCAGGCGTTCCCCTTTGGCGCCAGAACACAAGTTTATCGATCTTGATACCGCTCAAGGGTAAACGGCAGTGTAAAAAGGAGCGGATCAAACTGTCGTTTACGTCGTCAAGCCAGATGCGGCAACCGCGATCGGCGAGGATCTGCAGGCGTTGGGTCACGCACGCCCTTGATTCTGCTGAAAGAAGGAAGAATGAGTGGGGATCAACTATCTCAATACTTTGTCCGGAGACCAGCAACGGCAGCATCCGGGCGAAATATTCTGTCTCGACAAATACGGTTATCGGCAGATTAATGAAAAGGTTGCGGGTATAGGGCGTGTTTTTTAAGGCTGCAAGTTGCGTTTCAAGCAACATAAGCGACTGATTAACTGATTGATGCTGGAAGAATTGTTCACTTTTCTCAGGCGACGCGAGAACGCTCAACAACTCCATGCCGACGATGCGTGATGATGAAAGGGCGACAATGGGTTCTAATTTGATGCCAATAATTTCTCGCGACACCCTGCGCAGTTTGGCGATTTTGTTCGTCGAGGGGGCTGCAAATGGGGAGGAGGCAAACGCGGTCACTGCACTGTCCTGTTATCTTCCGGGCTCCCAGGCGCCGGATTACCGCAGGCTAGTGTGCGGGTCATCCGTTTAAGAAAATACCAGGCGTTACTTAAAGAGGCTTAAGCCTTTTCGTAGTGGCATGAAATGCGAGGAAAATCGGCGGAATGTGGAAAAAATAGACGTATTTACAGTGTATGTCAGAGATGCTGTTGAGAAGGCAGGCGATTGCGTTAAAAGGCATTGACTCACTTGTCATTGGCCGTATAATTCCACGCGTTTCACCCCGCAAGTGCACGTTATCCGTGCGCCCTTAGCTCAGTTGGATAGAGCAACGGCCTTCTAAGCCGTAGGTCGTAGGTTCGAATCCTACAGGGCGCACCATCCGTTTTCTGCCATTCCAAAACACGCTCAAAATCCCATCCGCATTCAAAAACGATTCCCACAGGATATAGCTTCTAACGTTTTGCTCTAAACGATTTGCTTAACCGCCATGGCATTTCTGTCATTTCTCTACCATGCTGATTAAACCTTGCTGTTCATCGTGAGGATGATGTTGTTTCTTATTAATCACAAGGAATTAGGTTATGAAAAAGACGACTGCCCTTTTGCTGGGAACCGCGATTCTCTTCACCTCTAATGCGTTTGCTGCTGAGCTGCTCACCCGCGAAGACTTCAAGAAAGTTGAATCCCAGTATGAACAGATCGGTTCTGTATCGACCTCTGGCGAGACTGCGATTGCTGATGCTAAAGAAGAACTCATCAAAAAAGCCGATGAAAAAGGCGCTGATGTGCTGGTATTAACCTCCGGGAATACCGAAAACAAAATCCATGGCACGGCCGATATCTACAAGAAGAAGTAACCGTTTTTATAGCCACCCCATTTGCTGGGGTGGCTTCAAACCCCCTCTCTACCTTTATACAGTCGTATACCCTCAAAATTGCTTCAAAATCGTTTAACTCTATTTTTACGTTAAATCCCTAATTATTTGATTTTAGAATTTATATTTAAAGCGCAAACCAGACTGTGCCCACTGCGAATCTTGAACTGGCCGGGGCAAAATATCCCGGCATCTCTTTTTTGTATAAAAGGATAAGAGGGCTGTTAGCGCCTTTTTAACCCGGGATTTTTCCGTTTGTTTCCTGTGTTTACACTTGATCATACAAAGATAATGAGTATAGTTCTCATTCTCTTTAGTGTTTGTGGGCGCAGACGGACTCTTCCCGCATCAGCAGTGAGCGCAGATCTCACACGGAACACTGAGATTAACAGTGGAATCTGCACTGGCTTAACCGCCTGTCAATATAACCAAAATCGCCAAGCCGCATGCGACGCAGTTTCCCGCCTGAATGATCTTTTCAAACGGTAAAGGATGTTCCTGATGACCAAAAAATTGTCCGTGCTGGCACTGCTTGTTGCTGCCTCTCTTTCCGGTTGTACCGCGCAGCATGCAGCAAAACCAACCCCTGAGCCTGAAGCGAAAACCGCCATCACCACACCGGCAGAATCTAATATGGTGACGCGTGAACTGGCCGACGGTTTATACGAAATGGTGCTCAGCCCGAAAGGCGATGCGCTGTATGTCGCCAGCTCCGAGGGGTTCAAGGATGTGCAGGGCGGCGTTGTCTATAAACTCGATCCAACCACGCTGAAAACCATTGGCCGCAGCCATACCGATCTGAAAAACTTCGCCCTGGCGATCTCGCCAGACGGTCAAACTCTTTATGCGACCAATTCGCTCGACGGCGGCATCACCGCGATCAATACCGCTGACGGCAAAGTGAAAAATCGCCTCCTGTTCACCGAGCGTAACAAAGAAGGCTATCCGTACGGCGCGCGTCAGGTTCTGCTTCATGATGACGTACTTTACATCGGCGGTGTCGGCGATCCGGCGGTCGTCTGGGTGGTGGATGCCAACACGCTGAAGCTGAAAAAAACCATTAAAAATGCCGGCCAGTGGGTCACGGGTTTGCTGTGGTCTGAGCAGACGCAGCGCATTTATGTTGCCAACGGTGGCGGTGAGATCCTGACGGTCAATCCACGCACCAACCGTATTGAGAAACGCTGGAAACCGCTGGGCGACAAGCCCGCGCTGCTGCTGAATATGGCTGAGGACACCGCGACAGGTCGCCTGTTCGTGACCGATAACTCCAAAGCCAAAACCACGCTGGTGCTGGATATTCATACCGGCAAAGTGCTCAAACAGCTGGATGTGGGCGACTCGATGGCGGTGAAATTCAACGCCAAACGCAACGAAATCTACATCACCCAGCGTGAAAGCGGAAAAGTGCTGAGTCTGGACGCCATAACGTATGCGGTGAAACAGCGCTGGGATCTGCCGCCTAATCCAAACAGCCTGCTGTTGTCCGAAGACGGGCAGACCCTGTATGTCACCGTTAAACAGGCATTCAATAAGGATCACTCCACTAACGGTCCGGACAGCGTAGTCAGAATCGCTTTGAAATAAAAATGATTAGGCCCGGAAACGGGCCATTTTGCGCGTACTTGAACGAGTTAATTATGAACAACACCACCATGAATAAAACGCTGCTGGCGCTCGCCATCGGCGCGGTTATGCACTCCGCTGCTGCTGCGGAAACCCCAAAAGAAGACACCCTCGTGGTCCAGGCTGCTCCGGTAAGCGATTTCAAACCGGGCGGCGATCAACTGGTGCCAGCTTTCCTTGACGGGCAGGTCGCAAACGGCGGGCGCATGGGGATGCTGGGTCAGCAAAGCGCCATGGATGTGCCGTTTAACATTATCAGCTACACCTCAAAACTGGTTGACGATCAGCAGGCGAAAACCATCGCTGATGTGGTCGCGAACGATGCGGGCGTGCAGTCCGTGCAGGGATACGGCAATAGTGCGGAAAGTTTCCGTATTCGTGGTCTGAAATTCGACGGCGACGACATGACTTTTGGCGGGCTGTCCGGCGTTCTGCCTCGTCAGGTGGTTGACGCACAAATGGTTGACCGCATTGAAATTTTCAAAGGTGCTAACGCCCTGATGAACGGAGCGGCAAGCTCCGGCGTCGGCGGGATGATCAACCTCGAACCAAAACACGCGGGCGACACGCCGCAGGCGAAAATCGGCGTGGATTACACCTCTGATTCGCAGATCGGTACGACGCTGGACGCGGGCCGTCGCTTTGGCGACAGCGACCAGTTTGGCGCGCGCGTAAACCTGGTCCATCGCGAGGGCGAAGCGCCCGTGGCGAACGATCGCCGCCGCACCACGCTGCTCTCTACCGGGCTGGATTACAAAGGGGACAACTTCCGTACGTCCGTTGACATGGGCTATCAGAAGAAATCCTTCCACGGCAGCGAAACGGGCGTCAACATTTCTGCGGTTGATTTCGTGCCAACACCACCGAAAAACGATCGCAACTATTCCCAGAAATGGGCTTATAGCAATATCGAAAACGAATTCGGAATGTGGCGCAGCGAATACGACATTACCGACAGCTGGACGGCTTACACCGGTCTTGGGGCGCAGCACGCGCATGAAGAGGGGTTGTACAGCGGCGCGAAGCTTATCGATAAAAGCGGCAAAGCCACGGCAACGCGTCTGGACACCAACCGCATCAGCGATAGCGTAAGCGGCATGGCGGGCCTTCGCGGTAACTTCGATACCGGTTTTGTCTCGCACAAAGTCAACGTTGGTTATTCGGCGCAGACCAAAAATGAAAAAATCGCGTGGAAGATGTCAAAAGCGGCGGATAACCCAATCACCAACATCTATCACAATACCGGCGTGGACAAGCCTGACAGCACCAACTTAGGCGGCAGTGGCGGGAATTACAGTGACCCGCTGACCAGCGGTCGCACACGCACTCAGGGCTGGCTGTTGAGCGACACACTCGGTGTGCTGGACGACAAACTGCTGTTTACCGTGGGCGCACGTCATCAGAAAGTGGTGATTCGTGGCTATAACAAAGTGACTGGCGCAGAAAACCAGGCGGATAGCTTCGACGGTAGCCGCTGGATGCCGACCTACGGCGTCGTGTATAAGCCGTGGAATGAGCTGTCGCTCTACGCTAACCACACCGAAGCGCTGCAGCCGGGTAAAACCGCACCAGAAGCTGCCACCAACTACGGGCAGAGCACCGGCATCGTGCATTCAAAACAGAACGAAGTGGGCGTGAAGGCCGACTTTGGTCGTGTGGGCGGCTCTCTGGCGCTGTTCGAAATCAAAATGCCCTCGGCCATTCTCGACAACGTGACCAAACATTACGGTCTTGACGCCGAGCAACGTAACCGTGGCGTGGAGCTGAATGTATTCGGTGAACCTATGTTAGGCATGCGTCTGAACGCCAGCGCTACCTGGCTGCAGGCGGAGCTGACCAAAACCAACAACGGCCTGAACCAGGGTAACGATGCGGTTGGCGTGCCTAATTTCTATGCCGTTCTGGGCGCGGAATATGACATCAAACCGATTGACGGTCTGACCGCCACGGCGCGCGTGAACCACTCCGGTTCACAGTATGCGAATCTCACCAATACCAAAAAGTTAGACAGCTACACCACGCTGGATCTGGGCATGCGCTATCGCTTCGCGGTGAATCAAAACCAGAATCAGATGACCGTACGCGCGGGCATCGACAACGTCACTGACGAAAATTACTGGTCGAGCGTTGACGACTCTGGCACTTACGTGTTCCAGGGCGAAGCGCGCACCTTTAAGGTTTCTGTCGGCTACGAGTTCTAAGTTTTACCCTCGTTATCAGGGGCACGGATGCCCCATCCATTCATCAACCCTATAACTTGCTCCTGCTGACACGAAGTGTTAAAAGGTGCCCCTTCTCTATAAATACACAGGGGTAGGACGTGAAAAACGCGTCATCCGCTTCAGGAAACGGTTTGTCTGAAGCCTCGTCGGAACAGACACCGACGCTGCAACGTGGTTTGCAAAATCGACATATTCAATTAATAGCCCTCGGCGGCGCGATCGGTACCGGGCTGTTTCTCGGCATTGGGCCGGCGATTCAAATGGCCGGTCCTGCCGTTCTGTTGGGCTACGGCATTGCGGGGGTGATTGCTTTTCTGATCATGCGACAGCTCGGTGAAATGGTCGTTGAAGAGCCGGTATCGGGCTCGTTTGCGCACTTTGCCTACAAATACTGGGGACCGTTCGCCGGTTTCCTGTCTGGCTGGAACTACTGGGTGATGTTTGTGCTGGTGGGCATGGCGGAACTCACCGCCGCTGGCATCTACATGCAGTACTGGCTGCCGGACGTCCCGACCTGGATATGGGCTGCCGCCTTCTTCATTATCATCAACGCCGTCAATCTGGTTAACGTGCGCCTGTACGGTGAAACCGAGTTCTGGTTTGCGCTGATAAAAGTACTGGCGATTATCGGGATGATCGGCTTTGGCCTGTGGCTGCTGTTCTCCGGTCACGGTGGCGAGCGCGCGAACATCGACAACTTATGGAAACATGGCGGCTTCCTGGCGACTGGCTGGAACGGGCTTATCATGTCGCTGGCGGTCATTATGTTCTCCTTCGGCGGGCTTGAGCTTATCGGGATTACCGCCGCTGAAGCGCGCGATCCGCAGAAAAGCATTCCGAAAGCGGTTAATCAGGTGGTGTACCGTATCCTGCTGTTTTACATCGGTTCGCTGGTGGTATTACTGGCGCTCTATCCGTGGGTCGAGGTGAAATCCGACAGTAGCCCGTTCGTGATGATCTTCCACGATATGAACAGCAACCTGGTGGCATCTGCGCTGAATTTTGTCATTCTGGTGGCCTCGCTGTCCGTGTATAACAGCGGCGTCTATTCCAATAGCCGTATGCTGTTTGGTCTGTCCGTTCAGGGTAATGCACCGAAATTCTTGACCCGCGTCAGCCGTCGTGGCGTGCCGGTGAATTCGCTGCTGCTTTCCGGTGGGATCACGTCGCTGGTGGTGCTGATTAACTATTTACTGCCGAAAGAGGCCTTTGGCCTGCTGATGGCGCTGGTTGTCGCCACGCTGCTGCTGAACTGGATAATGATCTGTCTGGCGCACCTGCGATTCCGCGCGGCGATGCGCCGCAAAGGGCGCGAGACGCAGTTCAAAGCGCTGCTCTATCCGGCCGGTAACTACATTTGCATCGCTTTCCTGGCGATGATCCTCGTGCTGATGTGCACTCTCGACGACATGCGCCTGTCGGCATTCCTGCTGCCGGTATGGATTGTCTTCCTGTTTGTAGCATTCAAATTATCACGTAAAAAATGATGTTCTCTTCGCCCTCTCTCTGAGGAGGGCAATGCACATTGCCTTTCTCCCTCTCCCGTGGGAGAGGGCTGGGGTAAGGGCATCAAACCGCATCAGGCCAACGCAAAAAGCAACGCACATGTTTTCTCCCTATCCCGTGGGAGAGGGCCGGGGTGAGGACATCAAACCGCACCAGGCCAACGCAAAAAGCGACGCACGTGTTTTCTCCCTCTCCCG